>Ga0315312_1000035_pt1 | contig 271528 bp, 292 predicted proteins | sample TDP7_MG_FD_203629 | JGI IMG/M metagenome (GOLD analysis project Ga0315312, IMG submission 203629) | Freshwater sediment microbial communities from Lake Towuti, South Sulawesi, Indonesia - TDP7 | ecosystem: Environmental > Aquatic > Freshwater > Lake > Sediment | place: Indonesia: South...
GAAACGCCGCATTGCTTAGCTATCTGCCGCGAAGAAAGCCTAGCATCAAGAGTTAATGCCTTCAAGATTTTGACGTCTGTTTCATCCAAATGCATCACTCGCTACCTATACTGCACATATATTCAATGAAGGCATCTTCTATTTAACATTTGCCACTATTTTCCTCAATAAAGTTTTTATATTTATAGAAATAGTTCTTTTCAGTGTAAAATTGCTTACAGGAAAAACCCATGATACACAAGAGCCAACAAGCAGTCAAAAATTTTGCATCTTTGAAACTTGTGAAGAATGCTGACTACGTTCTTCTACATTTCACAGACATGCTTGGATTCCTTAAAGGCAGAACAATCCCAGTGGAAGAAGTTGAAAACGCTTTAACAGAAGGCGTAGGCTTTGACGGTTCTTCAATAATAGGCGGAGTTGACATAGAAGAAAGCGACATGATCATGAAGCCTGACCCGTCCACATTTACGGTTTGCCCCTACTATTTCTATGACAAAGGCGTTGTAAGCTTCATATGCAACATACATCGACCAGACGGCAAACAATTCGAAAGCGACCCAAGGAACATCTGTCAAAAATTCATAGAAAAAGCACTGAAAGAAGGATATGAACCCACAGCCGCCGCAGAATTAGAATTTTATCTTGTACAGAAAAATGAAGAAGGCGAAGTTTATCCAGTTGAAAACCATCTTATGGACAAACAAAGATACTTTGACATAGCTCCTAGTCGGGACATTACAGAAACGTATCGAATGGACTTGTCAAATGCTCTGTCCACTATGGGAATCACAGTAGAGCGGCAACATCATGAAGTAGGCTCAGCCCAAAACGAAATCACATTCAAATATTCAAACCCACTAACCACATCTGACAACATTATCCGATACAAATTCGGAGCCAAAGCCGTAGCAGACAGAAAATACAATTGGATAGCAACATTCATGCCTAAACCATGGTTTGGCAAGTCAGGCAGCGGCATGCATGTTCACATAGGACTTTTCAACCCGAAAACAGAAGAAAACACATTCTACGATCCCAATGGCTACGCCAATATTTCGCAGAAATGCCGATATTTCATAGGCGGTCTTCTGGAACATGCCAAAGCCCTCTGCGCTATCGTGGCGCCCACAGTCAACAGTTACAAAAGACTTGTGCCAGGTTATGAAGCACCCGTGTACGTTACATGGAGCAAGAGAAACCGCTCAGCCCTAGTAAGAGTGCCAGAGTATTTTCCCGGAAAAGAACAGGAAGCAAGAATAGAGTTCAGATGCCCAGACCCGCTTTGTAATCCCTACCTTGCATATGCAACGATATTTGAGGCTGGATTAGACGGTATCAGAAAGAAGATTGACCCCGGAGAACCCCTGAATGTGAACGTTTATCACCTCAGCGAAGCCGAACGCAAAGAACTCGGCATTAAGGTTTTGCCAACATCATTGAAAGAAGCTTTAAAGGAGTGGGAAAGTGACGAAATTTGCATAAGAGCTTTGGGGAAAGAAAACGCTGAGAAGTACTTGGAGCTTAAAATGGAAGAATGGAGAGAATATGAACCACATATACGAAATAACAAAAATGAAGTGACATCTTGGGAGTTGCAAAAGTATCTTTACGCCTAGCAGCCGCAAAGTTGAATATCCATGTTTAAGTACTAAGCATTGTTTTGTAATGTAAGAAGATGCAACAATGAAATATGACACTATACTTGTCCATGACTTCGGCGGACAGTACTGCCATCTAATAGGTAGGAGAATAAGAGAGCATGGAGTTTATTCTGAAATAGTCGCTCACGACGTTACACCAGACGAGATAAGGCTTCTAAGCGAAAAATTCAACGTGAAGGGACTTATTTTTTCAGGAGGACCAGCCAGCGTTTACGAACGTAACGCACCTAAACCAGACCAGCATATTCTTGATTTAAACTTGCCAATTCTAGGCTTGTGTTATGGGCATCAACTTATAGCTCAAATGGTTGGAGGAAAAGTTGAGCCAGCTGAACAGAGAGAATATGGAATAGCCTACGTCACCGTAGACAAGCCCACAGGCGTTTTGAAGGGCTTAAGTAAGAAAGAGAAGGTTTGGATGAGCCACGGCGACACCGTTTTTACAATGCCAGACGAATTTGAGGTTTTGGCGCACACAGAAAATTGTCCAGTTGCCGCCTTTAGACACAAGAAAAAGCCAGTTTACGGGTTGCAGTGGCATCCAGAAGTGGTTCACACAGAAAACGGCGCACAGATGCTCCGCAACTTCTTGTTTGAAGTCTGCAAGTGCGAAGCGAATTGGAAAATGGAAGATATAATAGGAAAAATGGTTGATGGGGTAAAAGCTGAAGTTGGAGAAGGAAAAGCCATAATAGCCCTAAGCGGAGGCATAGACTCCAGCGTAGCAACAGCAGTCGCTGCCAAAGCGTTGGATAATCGGCTTACCGCTGTTTTCGTTGACCACGGATTCATGCGAGAAAGTGAACCAGACTTTGTGAGAAATACCTTTCAAAAATTCAAAATAAACCTCATAATCGCAGATGCGCAAAAACGATTCTTAGAAAGGCTCAGGGGAGTTGTTGACCCAGAAAGGAAAAGGAAAATCATCGGTGAAGAGTTCATAAGAGTCTTCGAGGAAATCGCCCAAAAAACTGGCACAGAATATTTGATTCAAGGAACAATTTATCCAGACAGAATTGAATCTGGTTTTAGGAAGTTTTCGGACAAAATAAAAACACACCATAACGTGGCCGGTCTGCCCACTAAAATTAAATTCAAGAAAATTGTGGAACCACTTCGTGACCTGTACAAAGATGAGGTTAGAAAAGTTGCCAAAATCCTTGAATTACCGAAAGAAATAGTTTTTAGGCAGCCCTTCCCTGGCCCAGGATTGGCTGTTAGAATTATTGGAGAGATAACAGAAGATAAAGTGAGAATTGCAAAAAAATCGGATAAAATTGTGAGGGAAGAAATAGAAAAGAGCGGGTTAGAAGAAAACTTGTGGCAGTACTTCGCCGTCTTAACCGATACAAAAGCTACGGGTGTCAAAGGCGATGCTAGGGCTTATTGCTATGTTGTTGCTGTCAGAATTGTGGAAAGTCGAGAGGCTATGACTGCAAGTTTTGCAAAAATCCCATATGAAGTGTTAGAGAGAATCTCGACTAGAGTAACTAATGAAGTACCAGAAGTTACTCGAGTTGTCTATGATATAACTCACAAGCCGCCAGCAACGATTGAGTGGGAGTGAATCAGCTTAAACTTTAGGCTTCTGCATCAAATCCTCAATTTTCGCCTTTTTGAACAGTTTGACATGCTTAACAAGCTCGCTAACAATAGTTTCTAAAACTATTTCCCCTTTTTCTGCTGATGCTGTCGTTGATTTGCCGAAAACTCCGGAGGCAGTGTAATCTACAGTGTCTAATGGAAGGGTTGTGCCTTCTGACTGTAAAACACTCTCGCGAACCACTTCATCCACCGCTTTACCCATATCCACAATTTCGGGATGCAAAGCCAAATTCACTGAAGTTTCCTCCGCAGAAGCATGTCTTCTTTCTTCTGATTTGAATAGGTCTGGCAGAAACTTGCCAGCTGCTGGCCACCACTGGAAAATGGATATGAATATTCCTTTTTTTCTCATTTCCCTAGCTAACTCTGCTAAAGCGCTTAGGTTTCCGCCATGTCCATTTACTATTACAATTTTTTTAACGCCATAATAGCTGAGTGCTAAGCATGTCGCTTTCACATATTCTTTGAACGTTTTAGGCGATATGTGGATGGTTCCCCAAAACTGTTTGTGATGAGAGCTGACGCCGAAGGGAATCACTTGTAGGCAGAGAACACCAGTTCTTTTGGCTGTTTCTTCCGCCAGTGCCTTAGCTATTAAGTGGTCTGTTCCAAGCGGATTTTGCGGGCCATGCTGCTCATTTGAACCTACTGGAAGAATCGCAATATCATTCTTAACGAAATATTCTTTGGCCTCAGTCCAACTCATTTCATGAAGCATAACCTTCAAGGCTTTCACCTTTTTCACGAAATGGTTTTATTGCAAGTCAATTACATATAAGGTTGCAGCTAATATGGTGAAAAAATCTTTGAAAGCATTGATTCTCGCAGGAGGTTTCGGCACAAGGCTAAGACCACTAAGCTGTACAAGACCGAAAATTCTTCTTCCAATAGTTAACAAACCATTATTACAGTGGACTTTCGAAAGACTTGTTAAAAACAACATCAACGAAGCAAAACTGGCAGTTAACTATCAAACTGAAGTCGCAATAAAACAACACAGAATTCCAAGATGCGGGTTACACGTTACTTATTCACGTGACCCGTTAAGAAAACCGTTAGGAACAGGTGGTCCAATAAAAAAGGCTGAAAAATTTATTGGCCATGACGCTCCTTTCCTGGTTCTGAATGGAGACGTATTTGCTGATGTGGATTACACAGAAATTTTCAAGACACATGAAAAAAACAAGGCTGTGGCAACAATAGCTCTTCATCGAGTTGAAGACCCAAGTAGATATGGAGTCGCAGAACTGGCAGAGAATAATCGCATAAAAAGATTCATCGAGAAACCGCTAGTGGGAACCGCTCCAACTAATTTGATAAATGCTGGTGTTTACGTTCTCAGCCAAAAAATATTCAATTATATTCCAGAAGGCAGGGCAGTCTCTATAGAATATGAAGTTTTTCCAAAACTTGCGGAAGAAAGTGGACTTTATGGGTATGTTTTTGATGGCTTATGGATGGACATAGGCAAACCTGAAGATTATTTAAAGGTAAACAAAGCTCTAATCACTTCTGTTGCCAACCAACACAAATGCAAAATTGGAAATGAAACAGAGATCAAGAAACCTGTAGCTTTTGGCAAGGAAATTTCTGTAGGCAAAAAATCAGTTATAGGACCATGTGTGGTTTTGGGACGAAACGTCATCGCTGGAAACAATGTCCACATTCAGAATTCTGTTATCCTTCGAGAGACTGTGATATCCGATTTCGTATCGATAGACAGAGCCATAATTGGCGAAGGTGTATTTATTGGAAAGAGAGCCAAAATCGGAAAAGGATGCATACTTGGCGATCACGTCAAAATAAAAGATGACATATCACTTGCTGAGCAAGTCTCGATTTGTCCAGCTAAAGAAGTCACTGAGAGCGTATTAACACCCAAATGCATTACTTAAAAAAGTGAATGGTGTATGTTAGGCCAGAGACGCTTATTTGGAACAAACGGAATCCGTGGAGTCGTCAACAAAGAATTGACTCCAGAAATGACAATAAAAATAGGAAACGCAACAGGAACATTCTTTAAACATGCAAAACTTCTGGTGGGCTACGATGCCAGAACAAGCAGCCCAATGCTTGCAAGGGCCGTTATTGCTGGTCTAAATGCAACTGGATGCGACGTGCTATTTGCTGGGATAGCGCCGACACCAGCGTTACAATATGCAGTCAAAAACCATAAAATCGACGGCGCAGTAATAATAACAGCATCACATAACCCACCAGAATACAACGGAATAAAAGTTGTATGGAACGATGGAATAGAACTTTCCCGTGAACAAGAAATAGAAATCGAACACATATTTTTCGAAGAGAAGGTGGATTATGCGGATTGGGATAAAATAGGAAAGACAAGCGAAATACAAGGAATAATTGATGACTATATTGAAGCAATAAAACAGCATGTGAACGTTGCTGGGATAACAAAAAAACATTTCCACGTTGTTGTTGACGCTGCAAACAGTGTTGGCAATTTAACTGCGCCACGCTTGCTAAGAGAGTTAGGATGTAAAGTTACAACTATAAACGGAAACATTGACGGAACATTTCCCGGAAGACCACCTGAACCGCGACCAGAAAACCTTAAGGATTTAGCTTTAACGGTAAAAGCCGTAAATGCAAATTTGGGCATAGCATATGACGGTGATGCCGACCGCTCAATTTTTGTCGACGAACATGGAGAAATCCACTGGGGAGACAAAACCTTCGCCTTAGTGGAAAAACACTTTCTAAAGGAAAACCCAGGCGAAAAAATCGTCACACCAATAAGCTCCTCAACCTTAGTTAAGGACATAGCCGACGCTTGTAACGGAAAAATTGTATGGACAAAAGTTGGAAGCGTGACGGTTTCCCAAACCATGAAGAAATTGAACGCAAAACTTGGTGGAGAAGAGAACGGTGGAATCTTTTACGGTCTTCATCAATCAGTCAGAGATGGAGCAATGGCAACAGCCCTAATCTTAGGCATTATGGCCAAAACTGGTGAAAAACTTTCAAAGCTCCTTGGAGAACAGCCAAAATATTTTATTGAAAAAGGGAAAGTGGAGTGCCCAGAGGAAGTTAAAGAGAAGGCATTAGAAAAGTTGGTTAAACGGGTACAGAGTCTGAACATAAGTACTATTGACGGGGTTAAAATATGGTTTGAGGACAAAAGCAACATTTTAATAAGACCAAGCGGAACCGAGCCCATTTACCGATTATATGCAGAAGCCAAAACTGAAGAAAAAGCCAAACGGCTTATCAACGAATACACTTTAAAACTTAAAAAGATAATTGGAAGTTTAAAGAGTTAAAGAATTTCCCACAATCACTCTTATGGAGAACACCGATGTATGTCTTCATCAATATTATACATAAAACCCGAAGAAATCGACACAGTCGAAAAACGTAGAAAATATACAGTTAGCGTTGTAGGTTGCAGACAGGTCGGCGTTCTCCACGCTTGCCTTTTTGCAGAGGCAGGATTTAGAGTCAAATGTGTAGATGCAGACCAGACCATAGTAAATAGTATTATACGAGGAAAAATGCCCCTTCTAAAACGTGAAATTGAGCTTAAATTGAAAAATTACGTAAAAATGGGGCTTCTAAACGCCACGACTGATGCTAAAACTGCAGTTTCCCAAAGTGATGTCATCGCCATAACAATTCCAGTGGAAATCGACGAAAAGAAAAAAGTCAATTACTCAAATTTAGAAAACATCTATAGACATGTGGGCTCGGGCCTTCAGCATGGCTCCTTAGTTATTGTTATGAGCGCCACCGGAGTTGGTGTCACACAAGGCGTGATTAAAGAGATTTTAGAAAACACTTCAGGATTTAAAGTTGGAGTCGATTTCGGCTTAGCATACAGTCCAATTCGAATCTTAAATGAGCAAACATTGGAAACTCTGAGAAATCAGGAGCGCCTCGTTGCAGCAACGGATAGAAACAGCTTAAATGCTGCTTCAACTGTTTTAGGAATCATTGCAAAGGACTGCGTGAAAAAAATCGGGGATGTAAAGACAGTAGAAGCTGTTACACTTTTTAAAGCGGTGCAGCAAGACGTTAACATTGCCCTTGCTAACGAACTTGCCCTTTTCTGTGAAAAAGTAGGCGTAGATTATCTTGAAGCTCATAAACTTGCGAACATTGGTATTTACTCTACGCTTTCGTCGCCTATGCTCACCGATGAGAACACACGAGAAGAGCCACATCTTTTATTGGAAGACTCCGAAAATCTGAACTTGAAGCTTCGAATCCCCGCAATTGCCAGAGAAATAAATGAAGAAATAGTTAAACATGCGGTTAATTTGACCAAGGATGCGTTAAGAAACTGCGGAAAGACACTGAGAAGAACGAGAATTTCTGTGCTCGGAATTTTACAGACACCAAACATGAAGAGTTCTCCAAAAAAAATGGTCGAAGAACTTGCTAAAATGTTAGAAGCTAAAGGTGCCAAAGTTAGTCTTTACGACCCATACTTTTCAGGCGATGAACTTGCTGAGGTGCAACGCCATCTTAAAAAAAACCTAACTGAGGCTTTAGAAGGAGCAGATTGTATATTAATACTGACGGGCCATGACCAGTTTAAACACCTAAACCTAAAGAAATTAAAAGCTATGATGAAAATGCCGGCGGCAATTGTTGATTTTGAAGGAATAGTTGAACCGAACACTGTTGAAAGAGAAGGTTTCATATATCGTGGGTTAGGAAGAGGAGTCTGGACGAAATGAAAAAGTTGGGCGTAGCAGTTATTGGCGCAGGTTTCTGGGGAAAAAACCACGCAAGAGTCTTTAAAGAATTGGAAGAAACAGAGCTATTAGCCGTCTGCGACATAAATGCCGAAAGAGCCAAAAACGTGGCTAAGCAATTCGGTGTAAGAGCTTACACAAGCATGGGAAAATTGCTAAAGAGAAAAGACGTTGAAGCAGTGAGCAATTGCGTGTGGTCACTAAACCTTGCGAAAGAGACGCTGAAAGCTTTGAAAGCTGGAAAACATGTTCTAGTTGAAAAACCTATGGCGACAAACGTGAAACAAGCGGAAAAACTGCTAGAAATGGCTGAAGAAAAAGGATTACACCTTACAGTGGGTTTTTTGATGCGGTTTATTCCAGGTATCCAGCATATGAAGAATGCAATCGAAGACAAAACAATCGGCAACCTCGTGTGTGCCACAGCAAAAAGAGTTTCTGAGTGGCCCGAAAGAATAGGCGATGTCGGAGTTGTTAAAGACATAGCCATCCATGATATTGATATAATAAGGCATCTTTTCGGGGAAGAGCCTATTGCAGTTTACGCAAAAACTGGAAGCATGAAACATAAAAAATTTGAGGACTACGCTCAGATAATGCTAACCTTTGAAAGCGGAAAAAGTGCTTTCATTGAATCTAACTGGTTGACGCCGTATAAAACGAGAACCTTGGTGGTTACAGGTAGCAAAGCATTAATGAAACTTGACTATATCACCCAAGAATTGACAATTGAAGATGCAAAAGAAATCATGCAGCCGAGATATCCATGGCAAGAACCCTTAAAACTTGAACTTCAACACTTTGCAAATTGTATTTTGAAAAAGGAGAAACCACTAATAACTGGGATGGATGGTTTAAAGGCGCTTCGAATAGCTGAGGCAGCATTAAAATCCTCAGCAACGGGCAGAGTGGTGAAGCTAAGGTAGGGTTTATGATTTCTTTTGCATTCCACTTTTAAGATTGAAAGGTTTACCCTCTAGCAGAATTTTTTCTGAAATTTTTTCTTTCCATTTTTTCAGAAATGGTAAATCCTCGTTTTCTTTCCGCAGCTCATCGGGCAACATCTCAGGAATTTCATCGCGTATTGGATACCACCTTAAACATTTTGGACAGACAATTAAGCCTTCAATTATCTCGTCTTTCTCTTCGAAAATGTACAGTTCAAGTGGGTGATGCTTGTCAATTGGACATGCAAGTATGTCCATAAGCTTCTTCTTGATGTTTCATCCCTCCCAATGTATTTTTGTCTTTAAACTATAAAACATTTTCACGAGAGTTGTCAGTAGGTTGCTTAGCAAAATCAAATCCTTTTCTCACAAGTTCTTTCCACATTATTCTTATCTTTCTGTTTCCTCAAAACATTGTTTTAATGTCTAAAACTATTTGATACCAATTTGGACCAGTTAATCTAACAACACGACCAAATGGAATTTCAAAGGATACGCCCAAACTTCCAAGTTTTTCAGCCACCTTCAGCTTAACCTTCACAATCGCATTCTCGTTCTTCTTCGCATGTTCAAAATCATAGTAATGTATCCATCCACCAGACTTTTTGAGAGCTAACAGAGCATATGGTAAATATTCAAAGGCTTTTTCAGGCAAAGGCATGAGAACCCTGTCTGCTACATGGCATAATCTTTTTTCAATAACATCTTTTGCATCGCCAAGTATTGGCACGACTTTTCCATATGCCCTGTTTAGTCTGACGTTTTCTTGCATATTTTGATCAGCGATAGGGTTGATGTCAATTGAATACACTTTCTCAGCATTGGAGTGCTTAGCAATAACAATGGAAAAACAGCCAACTCCGGCAAACATGTTTACGACCAATTCTCCATTTCTAACTTGTTTTGCAATTCGCATCCTTTCGTAAAAAAGTCTAGGTGAAAAGTAGCATTCTCCAACATTGACGGAGAACAGGCATTCGGATTCTTTGTGAACGGTAGTGGTTTTATTTTCGCCAGCAATATATTCCATTTTTCGAAGCCTAAAATCTCCATGAACAGGGCTTGTCTGAGCCAACACTGTTTTAACATTTTTATGAACACTCATAATGGTTTTTGCAATAATTTGACCATGCTTTCTCGATTTGTCAGTTAGACGTAGAATTGCTATGTCTCCCACAATATCGTAAGAATTGTAAACATAGACCAATTCATCTGAGGGAAGAAACTCTGAAAGAATTTTTCTCAATTGTCTCCTCAAATTCGGTCCTTCCACTCACAAATATAACAGCGTCGGGAAACATTTAAAAGTAAAATGGATTTCCTTTGTAGAGGGGAAATCGATATGGAAAAGACAACAATCGGAATCGTTTATGAATGTGTAAGATGCGGTGCAAAAGTGCCTTCTGAAGAATTGGAACTTCGCGGCGGAGGAATGAAATGTATAGTTTGTGGTTATAGAATATTGAAAAAAATAAAACCGCCAGTTGTAAAGCGTGTTCCAGCCAAATAAAATAGGTTAAAGAAACAAACAACTCAACTCATGTAAAGTTAATACATATTTTATTGAGACTTTGATGGTGTTAGAAGATTTCTCTGTCTCTAATTTTGCGAAGAGCCCTTCCACGAAGCTTTATTGTTGGACCAATAACCTCTTCAGGTTGCTTTTCTACAGTTTTTCTCTTTATGGTTTCCCCACAGATTCCTCTTGGAAGCAGTCGCCTTTTAATGCAAAGGGCATATGTACAGTTCGCAACGTTGCACATTTCTTCAGTCCATCTACACCATACACCATCTCGACGGTAGATGGCAGCATTTTTCGCACATTTGAAGGATTGACACGTTGGTGAACAAGTTTTTATTTGAGCCAATATATGCACAACCTTTGGCTTTTATTAACAAAACTTTACATTACGCAATTTTCTTTTCTAATAAATATGTTTCACAAGATTTGATATAAAGTTTTTTCTCCCAAACTCCTTATTTCGGCTCTAGCTTGAACTTTTCTGTGGCTTAGAACGTTTTCTTCTATAAACTTCTATTAAAAGAACTAGGAGGACAGTTGCAGCGATTATTATCGCTGTTGTTAAATAGCTTGTTTCGACAAGAAATCCCGCTAATATTACATATTTATCTAATTTAATTTCAATTGGTCTCGAGCTATCAATGAATGATGAGGTAACTTCAAAGGGCTGTAATTGGCTAGGTAAGTAGACTGCCACTCGCAAATCTCCACCAATGACGTTAATAAATGTAACTATACCATCGGATTTTGTAAGAGCAGAATTTTGCAAGCCATATGCTTGCCATTCTACGTTTGCGTTTGGAATAGGTTGACCAAAATAGTCAACTACTTTCACAGAAACCGTTAGATTGTAAAGCTTGCAATGAATCTCGCGATATGTATCATTGAACATTTCAAGAAAAGTTTCGTTCAAGAATATGTTATTTTTGTAGACTTTCAAAGTGTAATTTCCAAATGTGCAGTTTATAACAGCTATTCCACTATCGTTACTGATTTTAGTATAGGAGATTCCACCCATTTGCTCAATCAATTCAACACGTGCGTCTGGAAGCGGGTTTCGATGATTTTCAGTTATATTCACCATCAAAGTTTTGGCAGGACACATTATGGTCACGTTAAACCATTTTTCCGCTGGTAAAGCGTGGATGGTGTTGTTGTTTTTGTTAAAAACTATCCCGTAGCGAGAAGCGTTTACAGTGTAATCTATGCGGGGTAGTGTAGAATTGATGAAGAAAAGTCCAGAAAGGTCTGTTTGACCAGTTATGCTTTCATTTTCGGTTTTTCCTTCTTTTGTGGTAATGTACGTGTAGTTGATGTTTAAGGGAACAAATGGTATTAGATTTTCATCCTTGTCTTTGACGGTTATCTTCATGTTGGTCAGTTCACATGCTAAATTATACGTGTTATTCCCGGTAATGGTTACGTTTTGCATTTCGCCGATTTTCACTTTTCTCCAGAATGCCTCAAAAGTGTGGTTACCCTTTTCAAGTTGAAAAAGTGTTAATCCATTCCCATCACTTGTGGTATCATTCGTTATGTGTGTAGCTTCGTCAAGAATCTCCACCAGAATCTCTGATACCGCATCTCCAGCCAAATTTCGTGTGTAAATATTTATCTGGTAACCTGGGATACTAAAGAGTTGAGAGTCTTGTATGGATTTTGTTGGTGCTCCTGAATTTATTGTTACGTTATAGACACCAATTGAAGCATTCGATGGAACAATCCATGTTGTATTAATTATTCCTTGTTGGGAAGCGTTCACCGACCATAAATCAGTTTTGCTGGCGTTTGGAAAGGTTACAGTAATGTTAGCTGTTTGGTTTGGCTGATAACCCACAGCTTTAATCTCTACAAACTCTTCTCTGTGGTATTCGCTCCTGTCGGTTATGCCTACAAAGAAACTATTTTCCGCTAGATTTTGAGTTTTGTTGAAATATATTTGATATAAACCTGTATAATTAGTATTGGAGCCTAAAGGTTGAAACAATGTTTCGTTCGGATATGTGACGTTTGCATATCCACTCCCCGTACTTGTTGTGTTAGTAAGCTCCACTATGGCTGAATAATTTGTTCGAAGTGGAGAAGGAATCATTACTGAAATGTTGGCGTAATATACGACGTTCGGTTTTCCACCAGTCACATTTACCAAAACGTTAACAGTGCTGTTTTCTCCTAGTTGCTGAGGCGACGAAGGCACAATTGCCTTAATATAATAAGCAGGTTCTACAAGGAACAATGCGGTTGCATTAATGTTTTTATCAACATCCAGTAGTGTTATTGTGTAATTCCCATTTGGAACAGGCGGAATCTGAAATGTTGCGTTCACTTGGTTTCCAGTGGCCCTCGGTTCCGAAGGAGTGACATTGTAGCTGCCAAACCAGATTCGATATTCACCATCAGTTTTATTTATGGTTCCGACAATGCGAACAGCATCTCCAACTTTCCCGGTGTAAGTTGATGGTGTAATAGAAGTGATTTCTACACCATTAGCTGCCTCTACATGCGGAAGAAGTGTTGTAAGAGTAAAAGCTGTAACTAATAACAGAATCATGAAAGCGGTTACAATGGTTGTTTTCTTCAAGGCATATTACTCTCCATTTGTCCTTCGCAGTTCCAACGCGGTTTGAACACATTTACTACTAAGGGAACATTTTAAACTTTACCTTTTATAGCATAAACGACTCCAACCTATATTGTTAATTGGCGCCAAATTTGCGGATAAAGAAGAGAAACGGCATAGACACAGGAAAACTGCAGCAGAAAAACAACTTAAATGTGTAGAGAGGTAAATATTGCCTAAACAACGAGGATTGAACATGATTGCTGAAATCTTAAGCCTTGTTGATAAGCACGAAGAATGGCGTGGAAAACAATGTTTAAACCTCATTCCCTCCGAGAATGTTATGAGCCCGGCTGTTAGAGGACTTCTCTCATCAGAGCTTGGACACCGTTACACTGCAAGGGACCGCTTCTACATGGGTACACATTTCACCGATGAAATCGAACAGTACGGCGAAAAATTGGCTAAAAAAGTGTTCAGAGCTGATATTGCAGATTTACGCCCTCTTTCAGGGCATATTGCGGATTTGATTTTCATAGCAAGCTTCGCCAAGCCAAGTGACACGCTTATGTGCGTTTCTCCAGATGACGGTGGATACCCGGGAATGTGGAATGATGGCTTAGCTGGGCTTTTTAGCATTAAGGCTGTGCCCTTTCCTTTTTCGAAGCATGACATGAATATAAAAGTGGAAGAGGCAAAAGAAGCCATAAGGCGCATTAAGCCTAAAATCGTAATTTTTGGCGCAAGCCATATCACTTTTCCACACCCAGTCAAGGAGTTAGCCGAGATTGCCCGCGAAAATGGTGCAATTGTAGGATTTGATGGCTCACACGTTATGGGACTCATTGCAGGAGGACAATTTCAATACCCATTAAGGGAAGGAGCACACGCCTTGTTCGGTTCTACTCACAAGACCTTTTTCGGGCCCCAAGGAGGCATATTTTTAGCAGACAAGAAGCACGGAGAGTTTGTGAAGTCGAAAATTTACCCAGCCTTTGTGGACAACGCTCATTGGAACCGCATAGCAGCCCTAACTTTGGCTTTGGCTGAAATGGAAAATTTCGGTAAAGCCTACGCAGAGCAAGTAGTCTGCAACTCCCAAGCCTTAGCCAAAGCTTTGCATGATTATGGCTTTCCTGTTATTTGCCAACATTTAGGCTTCACTCGATCGCACCAAGTAATAGTGGATTATGGAGACTATGAGAAGGGCAGAGCCTTCGCAGAGAAACTTCAATGTGCAAACATCATTACTGATTGCGTTGTTAGAATTGGTACTTGCGAAATTACGAGACGAGGAATGAAAGGTGATGAAATGTTGAGAGTAGCAGAGATTATTAAGAGAGTAGCAATCGACGCGGAATCACCAGAAAACATCAAAAAGGATGTTGCTAAACTTTGCTCCGAGTTTCAAAAAGTTAAATATTGCTTCGATGAGTGAACTGTGTTTATTAACCATTTTTCGTTTAATTTTTCATAGATGGCCCATATAATTTGGGGAGTGACAGTTTGGAAAACTTGGTTCCGTCTTCACTTATACAAGCTTTGACGAAACAGAAGTATCATTTGGTTGGTCGGCATTCAGCAGTTAAAAGGTGCAGATGGCTCTATGAAACTTTAATCCATGACAGACCATGCTACAAACAAAAATTTTACGGAATAAAAACGCATCAATGCATACAAATGACGCCAGCGCTTTTTTACTGTACACAAAAGTGCCTATTTTGTTGGAGAGCCCAGAGCGGTGATCATCAAATTAAGTGGGATGAAATGAGAATGCCAGCATGGGACTCTCCCGAAGAGATTGTTGAAGAAAGTATCAAAGCGCAGCTTGAAATCTTAAGCGGATATAAGGGGAATCTCGAAACAAACCAAAGAAAATTTAAAGAAGCCCTGACTCCTAGGCATGCAGCAATAAGCTTGACTGGAGAGCCAACGCTGTATAAGCACGTAGGAGAGTTAATTCAGGCTTTCCACAGAAGAGGATTCACAACGTTTCTTGTGTCCAATGGAACCGTGCCTTCAGTCTTAGCTAAATTGAATGAAGAACCAACGCAGCTTTACATTTCTGTCTGCGCTCCAGATGAAGAAGTCTTTAAGCATGTTTGTCGTCCTCAAATTCCGAATGCTTGGGAAAAACTGAATCAAACTTTGGAGCTTTTGCCCAGCTTCAAATGTCCAACGGTAATCCGAATAACTTCTGTGTGCGGTTTAAACATGAAAAACATAAAGGGCTATGCCAAACTTATCGAAAAAGCTAATCCAACCTATGTTGAACCTAAAGCCTACATGTATGTTGGGTTCTCCAGACTTCGTTTAGGTTACGAATTTATGCCAAGTCATCGAGAAATTCGCGAATTTGCAACGAAAATAGTGAAGGAAACAGGCTACAATATTATTGATGAATCTCTGGAAAGTCGAGTTATATTATTGAGCAAACTTGAAAAGTCTATAAGATTTGGTGGCGGCTAATTTTTGCAAATGATTCAGGTTTTTGTCATTTTCTACATGTGCAAAGAGTCAATTTTGAATGCAATGAGAATAAGGCTTAAATAATCCTTGTTCTCTATTCCCTACAAACTTAAACCATTGATTTAAGCGAGGTGTAAACAAGATGGTTAACGAAGGAAGAGGACGCTTGTTCAGAAGAAAAGACGGCAAATTCTTGATTTACCTGCCAAAAGACTTCGCCGAAGACAGCATGTTCCCATTTAGGGGCTCCGATTCTATATTCGTAAAAGTGAGCTTCAAACTTGGAGACAACAAGCTCCTCGTAGAGAAATGGAAAGAACCAACAGAACAGTAAAATAACAGCAAAACTACATAATCCCCTTCCTCCTTTTTTAGGGACAGAATAAAATACTTATTTGTTTCTACCATAGACTAAGTAGGTGCGAACTTATGCTTTCTTTACAAAATATTTTGAGGGACATTAGGAAAGAACTGAGAGAAAAGGAAAAAGTGCGAGAAACCGCTCAAAAAGACATGCGAAAAGCAACAAGCCTTTCCAAACAAGCAATTCTCCTAATTCATCAAAAAAGACTAAAGGATGCAAAAAAGCTTATTGAAAAAGCCACAGAAATCATTTCAAAACTTAATGATACATCAGCTAATTACCCACACATTGTTTACAGCGGCCTATTTAGCGCTGCCCTTCAAGAATATTCGGAAGCAAACATATTTCTCAAGTTAATCGAAGAATCAAAATTTGTAACACCGAAGGAAATTAACGTGCCCTCAGTTGATTACGTGCTTGGATTGGCCGATGTTGTAGGGGAATACAGGCGTATGGCGCTGGATGCTTTACGTGAAGGAGATGTGGGGAAAAGCGAAAAATGCTTAGAAATGATGGATGAAATTTATATTGAGCTTATGGCCATGGACGAAGCTTACATGTTAGTTCCTGGTCTTAGAAGAAAATGCGACAGTGCAAGAAAAATTATCGAAGCCACGCGGGGAGATGTAACACAGGAAATCCGGAGGAGCATGCTAGAGAAATATCTGAAACGCTTTGAAAAATTGGCAAAGAGAAGATAAGCCCAAGATTTTATCGAGTAGAATAACATGGGCGCACTCAGCATAAAACCCTTGTTTTCTGTCAGAAAGGCTCATGAAACGCAGTTACGATTGTCTAAACAGATTATTTTTGAGGATACACTGCCTGAAAAAATTAGGTTCGTTGCTGGCGTTGATGTTGCCTATGCGAGAGGAATGTCTGTCGGCGCCGTAGCAGTTTTGGACTACAATTCTCTTAAACTTGTAGAATCACAAACCGCCTTTTGTAAAACTCGTTTCCCATATGTTCCAACACTACTCTCTTTCAGAGAAATACCGCCCGCGATTTTGAGTATCAAAAAACTGCAGGTCCAGCCAGACATTTTTCTTGTTGACGGTCAGGGTTTTGCACATCCTTATCGGTGTGGATTTGCTAGCCATCTGGGTCTTGCGATAGGAAAACCAACAATAGGCGTTGCAAAGAGTAGGTTGTTTGGTGAAGCTGAAAGGACTGAGAATGGAAACGAAGTTGTTTCTTTAAAACACAAAGGTGAAGTTGTCGGAGCAATGGTTACAATCAAACGACGATGTAAACCTGTTTATGTTAGTGTTGGACACATGGTTTCGTTAGAAACAGCCATAAAAATCGTTAAGCACTGTGCATGCCATAACCGTATTCCAGAACCCGTTTTAAAAGCCCATGAGATAGCAACGCTGGAGAAGCGAAAAATCAATATGGTCTCGGCAACTAACAAATAGGGAGCGAGATCAAATTGCTTCACCCAAAGCTAAAAGCGTTAGCGGACAAAATTCGAGATAAGAAACTTCGAGGAAAGGTTATTGAATTATTGGAAAACCCAACCTTCGAAATAAACGGAAAAAAACATGCAGGTCTGCCCCTCGAAGTTTCCCCTGCAGGGTTATCCCATCACCATTACTATCCAGGAGGTTACATCGAGCATGTTGTTTCAACAGCCAACATCGCACTAGCAATTTGCGATTCAATAGAGAAGGTTTACCACGGAAAAGTAAACCGTGACCTTGTTATAGCTGGCGTTTTATTACATGACATTTTCAAGCCCGTCACATACGCTGTGAACGAAAATGGGAGTTACAGTCACACACACTTAGCTGATTACATGGACCATTTATCCCTTGTAATTTCAGAGCTTGTTCGAAGAGGCTTTCCATTAGAGGTGGTTCACGTAGTGTCTGCTCATCATGGCGATTACGGCCCAATTAGGCCACACACCGTTGAAGCCTTGATTTGCCATTTAGCGGATTTGATGGATTCGCGATTGAACGGTGAAATTTTAAATGCAGCACGATATCTTGCAAGAAAAGCTGTGGGCGAAGAATTGTTTGGATTAACTTCGAAGGAAGCCTTCGAAATAATTCACTCGAAGTCTGTCGAAGACTGGGAAGGTGTAGCGAAAACAGTTGAAAAGATAAAGCGAAGGAGGAAAGCACACAAAACTTAATAGTATTTAATGCATGAACATTGGAAAACGGTGGATGTGAAAATGGAGATACCGTTTGAAGAGTTTCAAAAGCTGGATATGCGTGTTGGAAAAGTTTTGGAGGCAAACCAAATCCCGGGTTCGCGAAATCTCATAAGGATGATTGTAGATTTTGGAACAGAGAAAAGGCAAGCAGTCGCTGGTCTTTTGCAATGGTATAAACTTGAAGATTTGGTTGGTAAAAAATATGCGTTTATACTTAATCTTCAGCGGAGAAAACTTATGGGTGTAGAATCTCAATGCATGATTTTGGCTGCTGAAGATGATAAAGGAAACGTTGTATGTTTGCAGCCGGAAAAAGATGTTGCTGAAGGAAGTAGAATACACTAAGCAGGGCAATAGACTTTTAACTTAACAGTTTAATGATGTTTTCAGCTTTTTCTTTGCTTCCAACTAGATATTCAACCATCTCCGCATCCAAATCAAGCCATTTAGCGAGTCCCGCAGCCATATCCGCATTGTTTTTAAAAATAATCTTCAGAAATGGAAGAACCTCTTTTGAAGCTCTGTTCGCTGAGATGTGGCATTTACGCTTAATCTTGCGCCCTATGTTTAGCTGCATGGCACGTTCTGCCTTAGACCTTGACAGCATTTGTATGCGTGCGGGGAACTTGAACGGTACCCAACCGTGGGCTTTAGTGTTTTGCCTAGCCATGGCCACGCCTGCGGTCATGTAATCAATAACGTAGCGTGTAAAGCTCCAGTCTTGAGTGGCGCGGATTCTGCCGCGATAAACATCTGCAATTGAAAGTGCATCCATGGCTCTTGCCAAGTCATGCGGGTCTGTTAGATGTTCTGGAACATTCTCATATATCCATTCAAAAAGCATGTCAATGTCCACATCAGCCATGTCCACCGCTTGTTTTGCGCTAAGGCAGGTTCTTCCATAAATTATCATTCTTAACACGTTGAAAATTGTATCTTGCCTATCACGGTAACCAAGCCAAGAAACATCTTCATAGGTTAGTTTTTTCTTCCCTTGAGCCAAAGCTTGTAGGTCGTTCACTGCTGAGCGAATGTCGCCCCCAGAGCGTTGGGCAATAAATTTGAGAGCCTCTTCATCGGCTTGAATAGCCTCACCCATGCATATGCGCTTTAGGTGTTTCGTTACTTCGCCAGTGGGCGGCTTCTTAAACTCTATTAGAAGGCAGTAGCTGCGAAGATTCGAGAAGCGCGGGTCATAGGCATTGTTAGCAATCAGAACGATTGGACATTGGGCAGTCTTGACAATGTCGGTTATTGCCTTTACTCCACCTTTGTCAGCCGTTCCAGTTAACCCGTCCAATTCATCGAGCAAAACAATTCTTTTCCCGCCAAACAATGACCCGTATTGTGAGGCTAACCCTGCAAAACGGTTTATGGCGTCTTCTGTTCGATAATCACTTGCATTTTTCTCCACAAGCTCCATTTGGAAATCATAAGCCAAGGCTTCAACAGTAACCGTTTTTCCGATGCCTGGCGGTCCATACAAAAAAGCAGCTCTTTTTTTGGGAGTGCCTTTACCCCAAGATTTTATCCAATCGGCGAATTTCTGAATTGTCTCCTTGTTTCCAATGACCTCTGTCAAAGACTTTGGTTTGTGCTTAACAGTCCAAGCAGCATACAAAAATCTACACCTAGCTTTCTTTTCTTAACTCGTTACCAGCTTCGACAAGCCTAGCTAACAGGGCACTAAGCTGAACCTCTTCGTCTGCACCTTCAACAAGCCTATAATCTATTTCGCCAACAATGTCAGCTAACTTTATTTTCCATGGTTCAGGAATGTCTGTTCTAAAAATTTCCGTATGAATTTGACGGATTATGTCGCTCCCAGCCACCCCATACTTTTGAATCATATCACGCAATTGTTTTCTTGCTTCTAAAAAGTTGCCAGCCATAACGGTTTCAATCATTTTTTGCATGTCTGCGGGACTGGCTCTTCCTGTAATTGAATAGATAACTTTCGCGTCCACAGGCTTGTTTAATGACACTGCTGCTTGCAGGGTGTTTATTGCCTTCCTCAAGTCTCCACCACAAACCTCAAAAATCGTATCTAACCCGTCCTTCAAAAGCTTAACATTTTCTTTTTCTGCGATGTGTTTCAAGTATTTATCTTGTTCTTCTCTGGGCAAAAAAGTGAAACGGAATGGCGCGCATCGGGATTGAATTGGCTCTATTATTTTTCCGCTGTAGTTTGCGCATAGAATGAATCGGCATGTTTCTGTGTAACGCTCCATTGTCCGCCTTAGCGCTTGCTGAGCATCAGAAGTCATATTGTCAGCCTCATCCAAAATCATTATTTTGAACGGAATTTCACCAATAGATCGAACCCTCGCAAAAGTTTTCACAGTTTCCCGAACAACATTAATACCTCTTTCATCGCTGGCGTTTAATTCCATCAGATGCTCTCTATAAGCGTCGCCGTAAAGGCCTCTCGCTAAGCAAAGTGCGGCTGTTGTTTTTCCAGTTCCAGGAGGCCCTGCAAAAATGCAGTGCGGTACATTTCTTGATTTAACGAAACTTTTCAGTCGTTCAACTATCTCTTTTTGATCCACCATATCATCCAATGTTTTCGGTCGGTATTTTTCAGCCCACATTTCAAAGCTCATAATTGATGGTCTCCTATTTCTACCTATAATAAAGTTTTAATTAATATCTGTTCTAGTATAGATGCCGCGAATTTCTATTAGAGTTTTGCTCCTTTCCACTTTTTTGGAAGAGTTGAAAGAGAATTCGCGTAACCCCTAGTACAAGACATACCAAACTTTAGCCTATTGGAGTTTTCAAATCGACATTCTTTGGCGATTTCACTGGGAAATTATAGTTTTAATGTTCATGAATGTTCATTTTTGCATTATTTTAAAGTAATGTTTAAATGCCCTACCAAAATACCCATCATACCCTAAAACATTTGCAAATGTAAAGGTGGAAGGAAATGTCTGAACGTGTGCACAGGAATAGTGCCTACTTGAACGGAAAATCAACCACTGGAACATTAACACGTGTCAAAGATACAAGCCCAACGAGTGGAATGTGCCCAATATGCATCCGCGACTGCCCCATCATGTGCGAAATCAGTCTATCAAGCTTTAGGGGAAGAGAAGCCCTCTATCCAGAACCAGTTCAGTTCGGATACAGCACAGCAGGAGCACTCAAAGACTTCGGATTAGACTGGTCCCACTTTAATATACAGGCAGGACTGTTTGAAGCCTTAGGAATTGAAGAAAACTCGGATGTCGCCCTCTTCCCAAACGCCAGCACAGAAACTAAAGTTGCAGGAATACCGCTTAAAATTCCTATACTAAATGGTGCATTTGGCTCGACTGACGTTGCAAGGCTAAACTGGGAAGGCTTAGCTATAGGTGCAGCACTTTCTGGCGCAATAATAGTAGTCGGAGAAAACGTTTGTGGCATGGATCCCGAAGCACAGTTCACAAATGGCAAAGTCACATTTTCAAAGGAGCTAAAAAGAAGGGTTGACTTGTTCCGAAAGTTCTGGGATGGAAAATACGGGGATATTGCTGTTCAAACAAATGTGGAAGACCAAAGACTAGGTGTTGATGTATATGCAATATCAAAACTGGAAGTGAACATTATCGAAAGAAAATGGGGGCAAGGCGCAAAGGCCATAGGAGGCGAAGTTCGAGTAAGAGACCTAGACAGAGCCATAATGCTAAAGAAAAGAGGCTACATAGTAATCCCAGACCCAGAAGACCCAACAGTGCAACAAGCATTCAAAGAAGGAGTTTTCAAATCCTTCGAAAGACACAGCAGAGTAGGCATACCCAAAGAAAAGAACATGATAGAAGACATAGAATGGCTGAGAAAACAAGGCGCAAAACACGTAACACTCAAAACAGGCGCATACAGACCTTCAGCTGTCGCCTACACAATGAAAATAGCTTCAGAAGCAAAAATTGACGCGGTATATTTCGACGGCGCAGGCGGCGGAACAGGTATGAGCCCTGTTCCAATGATGGATGAAATGAGCATTCCAACGGTTTACCTAGAAGCCATAGTCCTCAAATGTGCGCAAATACTGAAGAAAAAAGGGCGATATGTACCAGACTTAATCATGGCTGGAGGTTTCATAAACGAAACACAGATTTTCAAAGCAATTGCAATGAGCAACTTTGGAGACGGCCCATTTGTGAAGGCTGTTTTGATGGGACGCTCACCAATAACAGCAGCCATGAAAGCAAGCTATTTCAAACAGCTAGCTGAAGAAGGCAAACTGCCAAAAACTTTTGCTGATAGATTTGGTAGCACCCCAGAAAAGTTCTTTATTGCCGCACCAGAACTTAAAGAAAAGTATGGCGAACGCTTCAAAGAGATACCATGGGAAGCCACAGCGCTATACACATATCTTACGGACCGCATAGGCGTGGGACTAAAACAACTTTTAGCTGGCAACCGAAAATGGAAGCTGGAACTCATCAACAGAAACGACCTGATGAGTTTGTCTGATATTGCAGCTAAAGTTACTGGCATACCATTGCCACACGAAGTAGAAAAAGATGCTGTCGAAAGAATTCTAGACTAGCATTACCTTCTCTTTTTTCTAAATTTTAAATTAACCCTAAATTTTAAGGAAGGGCGGAAGCCACTTCGCTGGGTGTTGTAGTTTGTGCAAAAGAAGCAGCCAAAAAACTAGGTTTAAATCTAACACGAGAACATTGGACGCTGGAAGAGGTAAACAGGAAACTGGAAAATAAAATGGTTAAGGCTTTTAATGACGTTTACAAAATATCAAAACAAGAAGAAAGCGACGTGCGAACAGCAGCGTTGATGCTTGGCGTTGGAAGAGTAAGCGAAGCAATAAAGACGCTGGGCTTATGGCCATAGCAAAGCAAAACCACTTTTCGCCTTAATTTTTATCTAAACAGCATAGGTTTCATTACGTTTTCTAATTTTCTTAAACTCTTAATCTAAGTTTTTAAACTGCTGTTTTTATATCTGCTATGTAAGGTTAGCTTTAGAGGCGAGAAAGGGAGTAAGGATGCCGAAAACAGTTTTATTGAACATTGGGAACATGAATTTCAGCTTTGAACACTCGCTTGTAAAGATTATTACGAATAGAAATTGCCCAGAAATTAAGCTTGCGGGACTAAATGTAGGTCCCTTCGAAGAAGGAAACGAATATGAAGTTATGTATTGGATAGCCCAAGAGCTTGAAAAGGCTGGAATTGCTCGTTTTCGGGAAGAAGAACGCTTAGACTCGACTAAACTTTACAAAATTCAGTGGACAGAACGCGTCCAGACAGCTGGCCAGATATCCAAACTGCCAGAAAATTTCTACCCAAAACTTCGTAGATACTTGACAGAGCTAAAAGAAGATGCTGCCAAAGCCCCGGAAAAATTGTGGGAATATGAAAAGAGTAGGCACCTAACACAGGATGTCGTGAATTCGAGATTAAAGAAAATCGTTTCACTTGCATCGGCTCCAGCCCAAACTGAACAAATACTAAAAAATTTTACAAGCGAGGAAAGATTTCTTTACGAACAACTACGCAAGCTTATCTGCGAATGGAAAACACAAATACTGGAATATAAGGAGACGGAAGAATGACAGAAGAGTTAGAAACCATCGACCCACAAGAACGCTTTCAAGAGCTTTTCAAAACAGAAAAATATCGCCAGAGAATTTCACAAATGGCAGTGGCAGGTAAAACGTCATTAGTAGTTGCTTTTGAAGACATTTTGACTTTCGACCATAGACTTGCTGAGGAACTTCAGGAAAAACCAGACGAGTACTTAACACACGCCAACAATGCGGCATATGCACAACTTCAGACAGAAGACCCAGAATATGCCGAGAAAATAGCTGACAAAAAAGAAACTGTAACCCTCAGAGTCGTCCGGCTATTGGAAGCTGCACAGCTACGTAAACTCGGCTCAGATCACATCGGAAAACTTGTTATGGTTGAAGGTATAGTTGTCCGTTCAACACCAGTACGCCCCATGGTCATGCAAGCCACATTCAAATGCAAACGGTGTGGAGAAATAACACCCATAAATCAAACAGGTCAATTTCTCAGGGCACCTTTCGTATGCAAGAACCCTGCATGTAACGCGAAAGGATTATTCGAATTCATTCAAGAAGAATCTACCTTCATAGACTCTCAAGATCTACGTCTCCAAGAAAGACCTGAGGACCTCCCGCCAGGGCAACTTCCTCGAACATTGCACGTTAAGCTTGTAGGAAGCGAAATAGTTGATGTTGCGAGACCAGGTGACCACATTTCCGCCGTTGGAATAGTTCGCGCACTATCGCCCACGCTTCCAAGGGTTGGAAAACTTCGCACATTTACTTTGCATTTAGATGCTAACTCGATTGAGGTTTTGGGCAAAGAACCAGAAATAGCGCTGCCATTGCCAGAAGAAGAAGAGAAAATCCTAGAGTTGTCAAAGGACCCATGGATACACCGGAAGATCATGAACTCAATTGCACCATCAATTTATGGATATGACCACATAAAAGAATCAATAATGTATCTCCTCTTCGGAGGCGTGCCCAAAAGCCTTCCAGACATAACAATAAGAGGAGAAATGAACGCCCTTTTGATAGGAGACCCAGGAACAGCAAAATCCCAGCTCCTACAGTACGTGGCAAGGGTCGCACCCCGCGGATTATATACTTCTGGACGTGGCACAACAGCTGCTGGTTTAACTGCCGCTGTCATACGGGAGAGGGGTGGCGGAATGAGCCTTGAAGCTGGAGCCCTAGTATTAGCTGATAAAGGAATTGCATGCATTGACGAAATGGATAAAATGCGCCCAGAAGATAGAGTTGCCATCCATGAAGCCATGGAGCAACATACAGTTTCGGTTGCAAAAGGCGGCATCGTCGCAACACTTAACGCAAGAACAGCCATACTTGCAGCCGCCAACCCCGCGTTGGGAAGATATGAACCGCATCGTACAGTGGCTGAAAATATTTCCTTGCCCGTTACAATACTTTCAAGGTTCGATTTAATCTTTGTTTTAAGGGATGTGCCAAATAAAGAAGCGGATGGCAAAATGTCAGAGCACATCCTTGAAATGCACAGAAAAGGTCTAAGTCCAGTGGAGCCTCCAATGCCTTCGGACTTGCTGCGAAAATACATTAGCTACGCTAAAGGAATTAAACCTGTTTTAACTCAAGAAGCACTACAACGTCTCAAAGATTTCTATTTGGCAATGCGTTCAGCAAGCGAATCTGAAGGTTCACCAGTTGCAATAACCGCACGTCAACTTGAATCCCTCGTCCGCATAGCTGAAGCAAGAGCCCGCGCATCCCTCAGAAAAGAAGTTTTAACCGAGGATGCGGAAGCAGCCATCACTATAATGAAGAGATCTCTTGAAGAGGTTGGAATAGACTTATCCTCATACAAAATAGACATAGACCTTATAATGACTGGAAAACCAAAAAGCGTAAGAGACAAAATGCAAACAGTCCTTTCAACCTTAATGACCATGGAAAAAGAAACTGGAATAGTCGAAAAAACAGCGCTTTTAAACGAACTTGAAACAAAATATACGATTTCAATAGGCGAAGCAGAACGCCTCATCGCACAATTACTACGCGAAGGAACCATTTACGAACCCAAAGAAGGTTATCTAAAAAAGACCTAAAATTAAGAGTTGAAGAAACGTTAAAAATCCACTCACTGATACAAGATTTCAGACAGTGAAGGCTCAATGAAAACAGTGATGGTTGTTGTCGGCACTCGCCCAGAAATGATAAAAATGGCTCCAGTCATCAGAGCTTTGCAAAGAAGGAAAATCCCGTTAATTTTCACTCACTGTGGTCAACACTACGATTACAACATGTCTCAACAATTCATTGATGAACTTGACCTTCCAATGCCAGATTATGGATACAAAGTCAAAGCTTACTCCCAAGGAATGCAAACCGCACGCATAATAACTCACATAGAACAACTATTAAAGAAGACGCTCCCAACCCTTGTTTTGGTGGAAGGAGATACCAACGGCACATTAGCAACAGCTCTGGCAGGGGTCAAACTTGGAATACCTGTGGGACATGTTGAGGCTGGATTGAGAAGCTTTGACCTGCGCATGCCAGAAGAACATAATAGGCGCCTAACAGACCACATATCCACCTACTTGTTTGCACCAACCGAAACAGCTGCAGACAACTTGAAAAAGGAGAGCGTCTGGGGGAAAATTTACGTGACTGGAAACACGGTTATAGATGCTGTAATTCAGCACTTGCCAATAGCGGAGAAGAAAACAAAAATACTGGAAAAAGTTCGCTTTGAAAAATTCGCGTTAGCAACAGCCCATAGAGCAGAAAATGTAGATGACTTCGCAGTTCTTAAAAATTTCATAGAAGCCTTTGCAGAAGCCCCCATACCCGTTGTTTACCCAATGCATCCACGCACAAAAAAGAGGCTACGACAAAACAAAATTTACGCTAAAATCAGAAAATCTGGAAACGTAGAAATTTTGCCACCGCTTGGTTATCTAGACTTCTTGGTTTTGATGAGGAAATGTGAAATAATAATGACAGATTCTGGCGGAATACAGGAAGAGGCAACAGCACCATGTATACGAAAACCTGTCTTAGTCATTCGTCTTTCCACCGAGAGACCAGAAGCCGTCAAGGCTGGTTTCGCTGAAGTTGTTGGCGTAGAAAAACATAAAATACTGAGAGCCATGGAAAGAACGTTAGACAATCCAAAGGAATTGCCAGAGAAATCTCCTTACGGAGATGGAAACGCCGCCGAAAAGATCGTTAAAGTAATTGAGGAAGAACTGGTTCTTTAGCATCCTTTAAGAAATGTATGTGACTTTCTTATCTTCCTCTTTCCGCATCTCCTCAGCTTGCAAGGTTCTTTTTTCCTCAATTTTCTGCAACCGTGAAACCATCTTCTCCGCCTTGGCAATTTCCTCGTCTAAACCATTCAAGTCCACATTAAGATTGAACATTGTTTTCAATATTTCTAAAACACTTTTAGCAGCCTTTGGGTCTGGTAAATACCCACGAGTTTCGCCCAAGAGACAAAGAGCATCGATTTTCTTAAAACGAGCTAACCCCAGAATTAAGCCTGCTGTGCCGACAATCGGACTCTCCATGGGGCTCACTATGGCTTTGGCTTGTAATGCCTTGTTTAAAAGTTCAGAGCTGGTCGCAGATGCAATTACTTTGGGCTTATCCTTAGCTTCCATTCTGTAACCGCCAATTGTAACAATTAATTTTACATTATATTGTTTAGCAAAATCCAGAATACGGTCAGAAATTTCATACTGCCCCTCGATTGTCTGTGCTTGGCTGTCACCTGTAAAAAATATGAAGTCGTTTTTTCCGTTTCTGTTCTTCCAGAAGTAAAATGTTCCACGCAGAAGCCTAACACTTCCTTTCTTGTTAACATACACGAAATATGGAAAATGAGGAGAATAAAGGTAGGCGAACCTTTCAGCCTTTAACTGTTTAACTAGATGATGTGTAGCAATTTTGCCAACAAGCCCTAAGCCAGGAAACCCCCCGATCAAAATAGGATTGTTTAAATCAGCTTTTACAAGTCCTTTAATGAACGTCTCCTTCACCGAGTTGAACCTCCTTTTTTAAAGCCATCCTATATCTGAGGTACTTATCATCAGGCGAAAATTTGGGCGGGTGTGGCACTCGAACCTTTCCACCGCAATATGGACACTGTTCCTTTTTTAACGTGTATTTTCCACATTTTTCACATTTTCTTAAAAGCCAAACCATCACTTTTCTCTCCTAAAAACGCCTTGTCCACCTGCCTTAACAACATTTGAAACAACGTTTTCAGCAACCTTCTGTAAAACGGCCTCTGCATGTTTATAATTTTCCGCCATAACTTCAACGCAGTATTTTGGTGCAGCAACAACATAAAAGCGAAGTTTTGCGTCTCGAGGTTTTTCAGCTTTTTTAGCATTTAAAAAAGCCTCTTTAATAATTTTCACTCCCGTAGGCTTCATACAACGAAGCTCAACTATACCTTTCACCTTAACCATTGGCACACGTATTCTTTCTTTTCCAATCTCAGCAATAGTAGTTGCAAGCTCCTCGGGTACACCTATTTTTGTTAAAGCTACTACGCCCTCCTTAACAACTTTTTCGAAGCCTTCATACAACCCGTACTCCCTTTCCATAGGCGCGCCAGCTTTTTCATAAACCTCGTCCAGCGATAAACCAGTTTTTTCAGCGACGTCCCGAAGTAAAGTTTCAGCTTTCCTCTCCATCTTCCAAAACATAATTTTTTCAATTTTTTCTCTTTTTGTAACCCTTCTAAGAGACAAATCTATGTGCCCTTTCTCTATGTCCACTCGTAAAACTTTCAAAACAATTTTTTGTCCTTCACGAATAAAATTACGAATGTTGCGAATCCAAGAAGAAGATATTTCAGAAATGTGCAGTAAACCTCTTTTATCATATTCATCAAGCTTTACATAAGCACCAAAATCAGTAACATCCTGTACCGTGGCTATCACTAAATCGCCTACTTCTGGCCATTCCTGTTTTCTAAACGCCATTTTCATCCCTATTCAAAAACTGCAACTATTTCGCCCTTAATTATTGCTTTTCCTCCAGAAGGTTCAGCAAGTTCAGTTCCGCAAACATTACAATTAACTCTATTTACAGCGCTGCTGTAGACTATTTGTTCGTTGCCACATTTTAGGCATTTCACTCGAATGAAACTGCTTCTCGGTTTTGGAATTAGTTTCTCCCACTCAGCCATAACGATAACCCCAGTTTCATGCAATAACCAACTTTCTCAATCGTATACCATCTCTATGTCTTGTGTAACCACAAACCTTACATTTCAACTTCAAAGTCTGTTTCTTAGTTGTCTTTGAAAATTCTCTTTGAAGAGGATACTTCTGTCCACCATAACCCTTCTTTTCCCGCTCATGATGACGTTCGCCCTTCGCTAAGGCTCTCCGCTTCCCAGCTTTGTAAAGCGTAACTGTGTGAATTTGATGCTGTTTACATCTTGGACAATAGGTTCTGATCTCCTTCGGAACATTCACTTCAACCACGACCAGCTTTGCATAAAGAAAACAAACATGCTCTTATACTTTTTCGCTTTTCTCATCTCTGTTAAACTCTAAGAGATAGGTGAAAGTAAGAAAAAAGGTACAATCACTTTAAATTTCACTAAAAGCAGTTTATTGTGCAATGACAATGTGGTGACGCTTATTTGAGAGACATCATGCAGATGCTAAAGAAACACGCAGGTACTATTGCGAAAATAGCGTCCATAATCGCGTTTGCCACACCAATTATGATACTATATTTTTTGTATCCACAAACTTTTGAGCCAGTATGGACTGGCACGTGGAAAAACAGAGTCTATCACCTTTTCTTTATATGGCTTCTCTGCTTAGAAACCATACTAAGCTGGGAAGAACTTCATACAGCAAAACTTAGATTAAAATCTGTAAAAGCGATTGTGTCTATCATATTACTGTTTCTTCCCACCATCTACGTGATTGTGGCCAATTACTACGGACTAAATGATTGGATAGTGAGTTTATCTAAACAATATGGCGTAAAATCAGACTGGGCGGAGTTAATGCCTCTCTCCGCAGAGTATCTGGTTTTTGCAGTATTATGTGCATTGTTAGCATTCGCACACTATGGAAAGAAAGGAATGAAAGATTACTCGATCTCTACATTCTTCCCTGCATTAATGGGCACTATATATACGATAGATAATGTTTACCCATTCGGTAAGTTTACACCATTTCAGATTCTTGTTCAACCTACGGCTATAATTGTGGCAAACGTTCTAAACATGATGGGCTATCAAACGAGCATCATATTCATAGAGAATCATCCTGTGTATGGTTCCATGCCGCTTTTAATGATTGAAAATTCACATGCTCCTTCGCTTGGAATATCGTGGCCTTGCGCAGGCATTGAAAGTCTCATAATCTACACGTTAACGATTCTGCTGTTTTTGAAGAAAACTGTCATACCCCTAAAGCATAAGATAATATATTTTGTAATCGGCGCCATAGTTACATACTTTATCAACATTTTAAGAATAGTCACTATTGCCGTAATAGCAGCAAACGGTGGCGATTGGGGGTTAATCCATGATTATTATGGTCAATTGTACTCGATAACCTGGATAATTTCATATCCACTAATAATCATTGGAAGCCGCATTTTATGGAACAAAATCAAGCATCAAAAACCAGCGAGTATGGAGCAACCAAACCTACCAATTTCAACATAACAACAGAATTAATTAATTTCGACTTTTTCAGCCAAACCCTGTTTAACCAAAATTTTTGCGTTCTCAACTGGTAAAGCTGCAACATCCTCAACTTTGAAAGGACCATAGACTTTCATATTTACGCCAATAATTTCAGGAACCTCCTTCAAGAAACGTAAGACAGTGCTTTTATGCTCTCGCGCAACATCCATGTTTAATACATGCCCTCTGAGAAGATTCTTAACAAAACTCTGATATGTCTCTATGATAGGCGAACAACCTGTGCAGATTTTTGCTTCTTCAACGGTTAAGAACTCTGGAGAAACTTTTTCGCCCTTAGCCAACTTTCTAACCAGTTTATTATAGCGCAATCGAACCAAGTCACTAGCCATGCGTTTAACGTTGTGCATCTCACTTTTGAGAAGCTTTGCCTTTACCGTTTTTTTGTCAAGCATTCGTCCTTCTTCTCTAAGGCGCCGTAAATAATCAGCAATTCTAAAGTAAAAATCTGGAGTCAGCTTCTCCAGCTCAACGCTTCCAAGCTCCCGTTTCCAAATCTCATGTAATTCGTCGTACATTTTACTCTACAACCTCTGCTCGACCTTTACAAATAAGTAGCACAGCTGCAGCGGTTGGTAGCTCAACTTTTTGGTTTTTATAAGGCCCAAACATTTCATCGCCTAACCTAAACTCAGGTGCGTCGAAAACAAAAATGACTGCAAAGCCTTTTTCAAAAGCGACTGCGGTCTTAAACGGATCAAAATCATCGATAGCTGAAATTGGAAACTCGACTTTTTTAAAGCCAGTCTTGCCATGCAATGTATTTGCCAACCTAATCAATCGATGGATGTCTGTTGTAACGACTGTGTCGACCTTTGCGGATTGCGTTTTTATGCTTTGTTCTGCTATCTTCTTCCAACTCTCGAAGCCGACACCCTTAACTCTCATTAAAGTTCCTTCATTGAGCAAACGTTTCGAGATTACATCTTTATTCGACAACAACGCTTTAGCCACATTTTTTCCAACTCCGATGTTCACCAAATCTTGCTCATTGGTGTCGAGAATGACATCTTTCACTCCCAAAACTATCCGTTTACGCCAACCAAAATCCTTTGAACTTGAACCTAGGTAAACATTGGAGAGACTTTGGCTTTTCTCGTTCAAAGTGTCAAAAGATACTTCTAAACCCAAACCACAAACGTAATCCACAATTTCCTTACGTGCAACAGTATCAAGCGTCATGATCGATTTACTTTTAACATGAATGTGATAACCACGATGTCCTGAAAAGAATACGCAAACCTCATTTTCAGAAAAACCAAAATCTTGCGTTAGCATATCTAAAAGCTTTACAGACTCTGCCTTCGCAGAAGTGAGGCAAATTTCACATGGCCATGTACTCTCATTAAATTTTTCACTACCGCAAACGGGACATTTTTCAGGCGCAACTCCTTTTCCAGCAAAACTACAGTTACCGCAAGCCCACCTATCATGAACTTTATCACAAGAAGTAGGAATGTGGTCAGCGTCTATGTCAAAAATCAAGTCGGCACCTAACCAACCCTTCTTTTCCATTTCAGCCTGCGGATCCTCATAGTATGCACAGGAAAAATAGGCATCTCGAGGAATAGAATCACGTAAAAATAGTTCTAATTCCTCTCTATTCTTGAAGCTCTTATGGCGAAGCATCTTACCTTCAAACGAAGCAAACCCAAATTCACGGTTTTCAATCATTAGAGCGCTTTCAGCTAAAGAAAAATTTTCGTAATAATCACGAAACATCTTCTGCACAAAATCAATTGACTTCAAGTTTGCTCAACCTTAAATCTGTTTAAGACATAAAAAAGCATTTTGTTTGGTCTTTTAATTAGAAAAAAGTAGAATACACATAATACTCTTTACTGTAAGAGTCGAGATGAAAAGTAAAGCATCTCGCCAAAAACAGAGGTTTTATAAACAAAAAAGTTGCTAGTTTTATAACTACGTGAGGAAAGCCCAATGAAAGTAGCCCTTTGTCACCACTACAGTCTTACTTTTTATGGAGGTGGTGAACGGTTTCTGATTGATGCCGCAAAACAATTAGTGAAAAGAGGGCACAACGCGGTCATTTACGCATTGCCTTTTGGACGTAGACCAATTAACATTGATGGGCTACTTCAAGGCATCGAATATCATGAAAGTTTCATCCATAAAATCAGGGATGCTGATGTAGCATACTTCGTTTATGCGCCACTAGTGCACAATTTGTTTGCGGGGAAATTTCCCAGAATCGGCGCTCTTCACGCCTTCGTTTTCTTAGATGAACTTCAACATACCGAGATTAGAACTATGAGTCACGCGAATTTTATTAGGTGCTTTGGGTTTTCAAGGTTTGTCTCCAACATATACTTTGACAAAATTGAAAAAAAGAAACTACGCGGTTTTGACGCTGTTCACGTAATAAACAACGAAGCACTCAAACTCTTCAATGGTGAAAAACGAGTATACTACGTTCCAAACTGGATTGACACTTCCCGTTTCAAGCCAGTAGAAGAGAAAGGCACCAAATTTTCAGTGCTCTTTACAGGGAGAAGGACAAAAGGTTTCTTTACATTCGTCGAGATCGCCAATCTTCTTAAAAACAAGGAAATCGATTTTATTGCAATAGGGCCGGATTTAGAAAGCACCGAAAACGTGAAAAATCTTGGATTCATAACTGATGTTGAGGAACTCATCAGATTATATTCAAAGGTTCACCTTTTGGTATATACGAGTAAAACAGATGTTTTTCCATTAACCTTGCTTGAAGCAGCTGCATGCAAAATTCCCATTGTTGCTTTGCCGACCAGAGCAATACAAGGACTTAACCTGCCACTTTTCTATGCAACATCAGTAAAAGAGTTTGCACAAGTAATCTGCGAGCTGCAAAACGTTTGGCAAACAAGAAAAGAAGACTACATTAAATTGGCTGAAGGGATGCGATCAGAGGCAATACAATATGATTTGAACAATGTATTTCCTAAATTTTTAGATATGTTGAAGGAGGTTGCTATGCTTTCCGCAAGTTAACGGAGATTATTACATGTCTCCGAACGAAACTCGGCTACAAGGTTTACATTTTGTTTGCAATCTTTGTATATACTACTATCTTTTCCATAGTTGAAATCATACTCTACCGTTCTTTTAGAATGTTTACATGGGACTTAGGAATTTTTAATCAAGCTTTCTGGAACACTCTTCATGGAAGATTTTTGTATTACACTGCAGACATTGCAGTCTATACGAAAACTGGATGCTTTTTAGCAGCACACTTCAGTCCAATCCTTTTGCTGGTACTCCCGTTTTATGCTATTTATCCAACTGGAGAAATTCTTCTTGTAATAAGCACATTGCTAGTAGCCATCGGAGCATTACCAACCTATGCAATCGCCAAATTTTTTTTAAAAAACGAAGAAGTGGCGGTGGCGCTTGGAATTTTATATTTGCTTTATCCTCCTTTGCAAGGGGTTACGCTCTCTGGGTTTTCACCAGAATCATTTGCAGGAACGCTGTTCCTTTTCATTCTTTATTACTTAGTAAAAGCTGATTTTAAAAAACTTGCCTTGGTCTTTCCGCTTGGACTGATGACCCATGAAGCTTCAGTGCCTATGATTGCATTCATAGGTATATATGGTATGTTATACCATAGATCAGTCAAAAATAAAGGATTCCAAGCTTCACTGATTATTTTGGTCACGAGCGTTCCATATTTTTTCTTCGTCCAATATATGAAAATCTTTTTCGGCTGGACTGGTCAACCCTCCTTATGGCACGAATGGGCCCTAATAGGAGCAACTAGCACCTCAGATCTTCCGCTTAAAATCCTTTTAAATCCGATAGGAGCATTGAATTCTTTAACATTTGATTGGGCAACAAAATTGTTATATATAACATTTCTTTTACTTCCGGTTCTGTTCTTACCACTCTTAGGTTTACAAGGGCTCATTCCGGCCATTCCATATCTTTTAATAAGTTTGTTTTCTTCTTACCGTTTGTATTATAGTTTAGAGGGGCATTATGCAGCCTTTGTAGCACCATTCATTTTCTTAGGTTTTCTTCATGGTTTGATGAGGCTGCAAAGGAAGCCTCGTTTGAAAATTTCCGCTTTGAAATTGGCACAACTAGCTCTTTTGGTAACTGTGACTTCGCTTGTTATTCTGCTACCATTAATATACTCTCAGTATCAGGTTTTCAATGTAGATGAGGAAAATAACAATGTAATCAGAAGCTTCATTTCGCGCATCCCACAAAATGCTTCAGTACTTACCCAAAGCAATATTTTCCCGCATGTTTCAAGTAGACCAGATGCTTACACGATTGCGCCGCCCATTTGGAGCCCCGAATATGAGCGTATCGATAAGGAGATTTTGCAGAATCTCAGCAAATTAGATGTAAGATATGTGCTTCTTGATTTTTCATCGGAGCCAGCCTTTTCTTCCAGCGCCGACCTTATTTATACAAATTTCATTGTCCCAAATGGAAATAGATATAGTTTAATCGATGCAAAAGACGGTGTAGTGCTATTTTGCTTAAAAACATAGTCATCGCTTATCCAATCTATGTCATTGAGAAATCAAGCAATTATATCTCGGCATGTAAGCCCATTCAAGCGCGCCCTACCACAGCGTTCCACCTATTCTCGTCACTGGAAGACAAGAAGTTGATCTGAAGTCTTATCCCTCCGACCGCGCGCGCGATATGGCAGTATACAGAGGGGTGGTCTTTGGTGCGTGGCGTGCACTAATTCATTGAAAGCAGTTCAATAGCTCCCGGAAGCTTGGCAGAAAGCGAACCAAAATTGGACGTACGAACGATTTAGCAAACCTAAGTGAACAAGAAGAAAAGATATATAAATGAACGTGGCTTGAATCGTTATTCTATCCAGATTGTGGAGATACTTCCAATGGAAAACGAAAAAACTTCAAAAAAACCTGAGAGAATAGCTTTAATCCTCATTGTGATTACCTTAGCTGCAAATGCAGTTCTGACAGGAATCAATGTATACCTCACCGTTCAGTTTAATCAAAACCTAACAAACCTTGGATTTCAAAGTAGCATGTCTAATTCCACTTCTGTCATAATTGCCAGGGCCAGCGATTCTAATCTGGGGAAGCCGGTCACATATTTCAGTCAAGAAGGTGTGATTAAACAGACTATACACTACGGTATACTATGTGCCGCCGTCCAAGTTGTAACGCCTCACTATGGAGCTTTAACCATTAGGTTGAAAAATTTCTATACGACAGAATCTGAATATCTGAGCTCTGAAAGGCGAAACGAGACAGAAATATCCTATGCGGACGAGAAAGAGAGTCATGTGTATATCCTTGTCCCAAGGTTGAACCAAATAAGTGCCCAACTTCATTTGAAAGCTCAGGTTTACCTGAACCCAGAAAAACTTCCTCCAAAAGGCGAATCTGTGCAATTCTCGTTAGGACATCTATCTCTAGAAGCAGAATCATTTGATTTTGAAACTCAAACCAAAGTAGCTAGCGAGTTTTCCGCAGAAATCTACATTGTGCTTGAGATGCCCCAATGAGAGACAAAAACTCGCTAGTTGAAAGTGCATGGGGCTCAAATCAAGGAAACGACATCTTCATTGAGGATTGGACGGTTTGCAGAGATGCATTTCTGATTTGTGAGGCATGGGTTCCGGAAGTATATTATAGTGGCTGGCGACAAGCCAAAGACAATTGGAGGCATTATGCTGAAAGCATTTGAGAATAGTCATAGAAACAGTCTCGCTGGACCAAAGAAGGCAAACGGAGTCATTTTCATTGTTTTCGAGATGATCATGAGTTTCATTTCACGTATGCATATCATAGGAATAGTCAAACAAATAAGCCTTATGTTAGAGAGAAAACTTCGAAGTGTTGCCTCCGCTCTGTTAATGGGCATTCTGTTAAGGAACCCTGTTGTCACTATAAATGGTGTCGAATACTATCTGTCGGATGCACGGCTCGAGAGTCTTGTCACCCTATTTAGTGAATATGAAAAATATGTATGGAAATACTTTAAACCAGCCATAGGTGAAGTGTTCATTGATGTAGGCGCGCATGTGGGAAAGTATACCTTGCAAGTTGCGAGAATTGTGGGGAACAATGGTTTAGTTATTGCGCTTGAACCGCATCCCGGGAATTACCGCGCATTGTTAAAAGGCATACAACTAAATGGTTTCAAGAATATCGTCGCCCTCAATGTCGCCGCTTGGGATAGAGATTGCAAGCTAAAACTGTTCATCCACGATGCAGCTGTTCATCACTCTACTAAGATAGATTTAGGGCTAGGCTACGTTGAAGTTAAAGCACGAGCCATAGATCAAGTTATCGAAGAGTTGGGCGTCAAGCAAGTTGATTGGATTAAGATAGATGTCGAAGACGCAGAAATGGAAGTTCTAAAGGGGCTCAAGAAAATTCTAGTAAAGTACGCTCCACGACTAATTATAGAAGCCCAATGGAAAAATCTGAAAGAAATTCTGAAGCTGATGGAAAATTATCACTATGTAGTAAAACCCATAGCAGGCGAGCAAAATCCTAAAGCCAAGTGGGGCTACTTCTACTGTAAACCCCCTTCAACTTAATTACGCACTGATATAAGGCGTTAAGAGAGATAATACCAAGCTTCAAACAAGTTAATATCTATGCCAGATTAGTGCCGATATTCCAAGATTGCTTTGAACAATATGTATGAAACGAATTGCGTTATCTCATTGAAACTAAGCTTGGATTTTCCTTTTTTCCTGTTTGCGAAGGTTATCGGAACTTCTCCTATTTTGAATTTACGTAAATGTGACTGTCTAATTGTTTCTATTTGTATTTCATACGTTTCACTGTGTAAGTCATTTATAATATCGCTAACCAACTTTGATGAATAGCAACGCATTCCACTTGTGTAGTCACATATCGCTTCCCCTATCAAACGTGAAGCCATAAAATTCGCTATTTTACTAATCGCTAGACGAGTAAGGCTCCAATTGACAGTACTACCACCTTTACAGTATCTACTTCCAATAATCAGGTCAAAACCATTCTTTAAAGGCGCCATTAGACGTGGAAGGTCTTTAGGGTTATGTGAATAGTCAGCGTCCATAGTGATTATGCGTTTGGGAGGATGTTTTAATGACAGGAATACTCGGAAACCGTCCGTTATCGCTGTCCCAAGCCCAGATTTTCCCGGTCTCACCAAAAGTAGAATGTTATTATGTTCCCTTTGTAGAGAACGCACAATGTTTGCTGTTCCATCCCGACTGGAATCGTCAATAACGAGTATGGATATTTTTTGCTTGAAATCTTCAATTTCTTGTATTAGTTGTCCTATGTTTGCTGCTTCGCAATATGTTGGGAGAATTACTCCTACATCTGATTTTATGTTAATATCTCCTTCAACATTAGAGGAGTAGTATTCCATGAAACTCAAGCTCCCTAGTTGTTCCTCGTTTGAATCTATTATACGGGAGACTTGAGCGTTCATTTTTGTGTTTCACCCTCCATAAGTATTGTTCACTAATCTCACACTTACTATATAAATCCTACACTAGAAAAGTCAATTCAACCAATTTTTGTTTACAGCGTTTTAAGTTTTCTTCGATAGTAACTTAGTGGATGGCGTATTTTTTGGCATATTTCGTCCGGGTTTGTGCAGACTCCGTGAGTTTGTAGCGTATCGCATCTTGGCGGAGTGTAGTGCGTTCTAGAGCCTCTTTCGCCTGCGATGTGCTCGACTTGGTAGTGGGTCATTCTCTCACTGTAATCTGAAAAGTTTTTGAAGAGTTCAATCACGTTTTCCGTTGACATTCTGATGTTTATGAGGAATGATGTTAGCGTGAAACGACCTATATGTGAGAGGTGGCGTCCAGTTGAGATTGTCTCGTAAAGGGTTTTTATGCATGGTGGGAAGGCTGTTTGCACTATGGTTTTGGGGAAACCTTCCATTTCAGTCTTGCCTATTTTTTCTACTGATAAGTTCTTTATTTTTTCCGCTGTCTCCATTATTTTTGGTGGAAGGTTGGGTAGCTCTTTTATTTCTAGCCGTTTTTCAATGTATCTGCGGACCTCTTCGCTTAGCAATCTTGCGGTTTCATTTCTCGTTAAGTAAACGTTTGCGTTTGATAAGATACGGTTAACAAGTTTCCATTTTTTCTCTCGCAAATGGGTTGTGTTTCTGAGATAGTCTGCAAAGTGGAGTGTAAATTCATAAGGAATTTCGTCATTAATGTTAACCGCTAGTTTCCATTCAAAGTTCTGTGCAAAAGCAAGAATTTTTTCTTTGGGCTCGTCTTTAAGGTCTTCAAACGTTTGTTTTGCTTCTGCTAAGGCATATCTTTTCTGGATGAAACTGTTCTTAGTTGCGATTGCGAGAATTATTGCAATTGGATAGGAGGATATCTCGGTTTCTGCTTTTTCTGACTTCCTGCTGACGCAAGCGTAGAGAATTGCTTCTTCCACTTTTTCTTCAGCACGTTTGAGAATCTCTTCTAACTCAGGATTTGTTAAGTCTTCAATTCTTAGATCGGGAATTTTCAGGTATTTTGTAGCTTCTTTTAGAAAAGGATATTTTGCATAATCGTTCTTGGCAAACTTGGAAAATACGCTTTGCATTTTGTTTTTCACGTTACTCTGTTTCGATTCTTGGTGCTAGGTAAAACGTTAGTTTTCCTTCTTTTGTTTGTTGGAAGTCCAGTTTTATGGGCATGTCTGACGAAAATTCCATCGTTGCTATGTCGGATGTTGCAGATGCCGCCTTTACAATTTCCAATAGATAGCTTAGGCTAAATGTTGCTTTTGCAGGTTCTTTGGCTTCCAAGTCTAGGAGGGTGTCGCTTCCTTTTTGAAGTGTTATTGTTGCACCCATAAGGTCGCCGGCAGCGTTGAAAACTAGTTTTTCTGCGTCTGCTTCAATTTTGACGTGGTCGCTTACGAGTTGAGCGTCTTCGATTGCTTGACTTAAGCCTTGGGTTGTGGCTTTAGCCCTAATATTGAAGGTGATTTTTGGTGTTGGCACTTCTTCTTCTGAGGCTTCAAGCGTTGGCATTGTGAAGTTTCGTGCGTATTTCCCAGATATTTTCACTTGCAGGCGCCCAGTTTTCTCGTCAAGAGAAAGCTCTACAACTTCATCTTTGCCGGCTCTTTTAAGCAATTTTAATAGTTCGCTTATGTTTATGCACATTTTTGTCGGTTCTGTGCACTGGTACTCTTCAAAAACTGTTTTGGGCCACTCAAAATCAATCATGGCAACGCGTGATGGGTCCATTGCTCGAAGTTTTATGCCTTCGGGGTCGAGTTTGAATGTGGCTTCGTCTACGAGGATGGATATGGATGTTATCATGTCTCTTAGGAGTTTTGCGTCGGCTACTTTGAGTTTGAACATGAAACGGTCACCTTTGTATTGGATATGTTTGGTTGTTAATAAAAGATTTTACATATTAACCTTTCAGCTTCAAACGATTCATATCATTAGTTGTGGATAGTTTGTGCTCTTGGTTGAGACTTAGCCCTCTTATATATAGGTTCAACTTTAGGTTTCTTTTAGCTGTATTCTCTGAATGTGTAGTTGCATTTTGTGCAGCGCAAAAACTGTGTTGACGATTCGTCAGCGCCTCTGGTTTGCACTTGCCAAACGTACGCCAAATTGTTTCCGCATTTGGGGCACTCAATTCTAACGGTGGGCAATGTGCGCAATTTCTGCTCTTCCTTACCTATCACTGCTACAAGTTGCTGCGGCTTGTGCTCTATAACTTTTGCAACTTTAGGCTCCACCTTCTTGCTTGACTCCCGCTTTTTATAGCCACATTTCGGACAAGCCAGTACTATTGATGCCACTTTGCCAGTTTTCCCCTTTTTAGGCACAAGGCGGGAGCCGCATTTCGGACAAAATTCCATAGCTTTTTACTCCGATGTCCGTTTGTTTTTCCTTACCACTGTCTCTTTTAAACCTTTTCATGCAGCAATAAAGATTGGAGTTAAACGACGCTTATTCCGGAAGCGATAAGATGCGCTACGCGTAATGCTTCAGGAATGTTGCTTCGAGTTGAGGTTACCTGCAATATTTTTTCTGCATCTTCTTCGAGGATTCCGGAAAATTGCACGTAAATTTTCTCGCTTCCACTTCTAGTGCAAACTTCGAATATTTTTCCAGCGTTTAGTATAGCCTTCCAACGTTCTTCACTTTTCGGCAAATTCCTCAGGGCTTTGCGGATTTTTGCAAGGTTGGGTTTTTCGCGTGTAACTGATATTACTGGAAGTTTTGTTTTCGCTGTAAGCTTTTTAATGTCAGCGACGTTGAAACCCGCGAATGTTATCCCGTTAAGCATTATGACTCTTAACTGTTTGTAATGTGGCGAGTTAAGTATCATGGAAACTATTTTACGTGTAGCGTCAAATCCGTCCACTTTTACTTTCGTGTGCATTACACCATCAAGCCAGTATCCACCGCGGAAAACAACGCCGACAACTGGCACAAGACCTTTTACGTGAGGAGTAAATGCTCCATCATCAATCCCGAGAACACGAATTTCAGGCTTAATCACACGAAATTTCTTGCAAGCCAAAACAATTCCTCAACGACATCAACAAATATGAGGAAATAGATGTTATAAGTCTAGCGAAGAACAACATTAATGCAGAGGCGTTCACCCTTGAAGAAACACGTTGGAACATTCTCCTTCATAAAAACTCATGTAAACATAACCGAAGTATTGACAAACCATAAACTGGCATCTCTTGGAGATGCATACATAAACTTTGTCTATTCACTAGCCTTATCAAATAGAAAGGGACAACCTTCAGGCGCAAAAGTTAAAGGAAGCGTGCTCGCCGAAGCCTTTAAAAAAGCCGGATTGAGAGAGTATTTGCCATCAAGAATGACACGCCATATGCTGGCTGACGCTGCTGAAGCCCTAATAGTTTATGCTTGGCTTCGCAACTACATAACGTTGGAAGAAAGTGTCGCAACATTGGAAAAAACTGATGATACTATTGCGGGTTTTAATCAATTGCTTGCAACAATAATGAGCAGAGCTAAGTTTTCTTAAGAGCTTTTTGAAACTCTTTGCTGAACTCTTTGTTCATCTCACGTACTTTTTCCACGGCTTTCCGTAAGGCTTCCTCAGGTTTAACATTGCCTTTTGTGCGGACATAAATTACAGAGTTTGAGGCTAACGGGTGCGGTACGTCGTAACCCGCTAAATCCACTTTTTCATCTTCCAAAAGCCTCTTTTGCAGCAGATTACAAAGAGTATGCCCGATACCCTCTACGTCTATTTTAAGTTCGTTTGAGGCTCTCTTCAATGTTTTAACTTTCATTTTCACTTACCCCTTTTACGCTATAGTATTCCTTTTCCATAATCTAATGCAGTCTTACGTTTTTCAGTTTTTCCACATCTTGGACAATACATAGTTTGCCGCTTTAACTCTAATGTGTAGCCGCATTGCGAACAAAAAGCGTAAACCACGCCTAAACTCTTGTCTTTGGTAGACATGTGAGAAACTTGGTTCTTTTCGCTGATTATCTTGGCTCTTATGATGTCGCCGGGTTTACAAACGTTAAACATTGACTCAACGTAACTTAGCTGTACATCAGAAACATGGAGAACGCCTGAGAAAAAGCCAGAAAGCGGTTTATCGTCTATTTTGAAAATTCGTATACCTGCATTATCAGTTTGAACATTTGAAACTTGCCCCAAGACTATGTTTCCAACTTTAGGGACCCTTGCTCCATGAACTAACGGATGAACCGAAACACGTTTATTTGAAAGGTCAAGTAAGGCGCGGCCAATAACTCTAGAATAGATGGTTCCGTTTTTAACGTATGTTCCAGTGTCTGGAATAAATTCTTCGATTACGCCTAGACGTTCGCCTGGCAACACGAATTGGCTGCTTTTTCGTTCAGAGGATCGCGAACTCATTTAGATTCCCTTTTTTATTATCATGTAAGTCCACGAGTAAATGCTTGCGCATTGTTAAGCGTGAACATTTGCTAAATGGATGTATCTGTAGTTTTCTATGCTCCGCAATAAACCTTTTCATTTTTGTGTGTGCGTGCAAAGCCGCTAGGCCCCTCTATTTGGAACCAAATATGATTTGGTTGGGTTTCATAACTTAAGGGGAGTTAAGTAGTTTTAATACTGTGTGATTACGCTCTTGTTTCTGGCAAACAAAATATTTTAGTCACCATACAATTTTATATCTCTCTATAACAAACAGATCAACTACAAACTCATGTTTTCTCTTCGTATGAAAGTTAAACATGTGAGGAATCGTCATAATCATAGCATAAACAGCTTTAATTTTTCCACCACGTTTTTCAATGAACTTTTTCAAGAAAGGAGAGCAGGTGACTGGCGCAACGCTGGTTTTGCTTGTTTTTAGTTTTTTGATAAGGGTGTTATCCTTCTCTGGACATTTGTGAAGTGAATAGATGATTTTGCCGGTTTCTATGGCTTTTTCCAGAAATTTTCGGTCAGCCTTCCGCCTTTGTACACCAAAGGGCGGATTTTGCAAAACAGTATCAAAATTTCCATGAATGGCATCTATGTCCCCAGTGATCCACTGCACTTTTTCTTTCAAGTTTGCCCTCACCGAATTTTCAAAAGCCACTTTCACAGCGTTTCTATCTATGTCAATGCCTACAACTTGTTTTGCACCCAAGTAAGCTGCCCCTAAAGCGAGCCTTCCAGTACCGCAACCTAAATCCAAAACTGTTTTGTCAACGATGTCGTCATGGCTATAAGCTGCGATATGAAGCATTGTGGCAGCAACATCGGCTGGAATTGTGTATTGTTCAAGGCTGGGTTTAGGCGAAGGATGTGGTGCAATCTGTGAAAGTAACAGCTCCAAATCTAGTTTTCGAACAATCCTCTTCTGCATAATTCTTCCCAAGATAACTCTCCAACAACCACTAAAGCCTCATTAACCGTCAGTATTGGCTTTTTGAATTTTGAAGCATCGTCGAGGGATACTCTTGGACAAGCAGTGTTCACATAAGTCTCCACCGTTGGAAACTCCATGAGCACTTTGGGAGTGATCTCTTTAGCAGCGAAAAGACTTGCTGTCTTTCCGTTTGCTTCAAGCTTATTTTTCACATTCAAAGCCTCTTCCAGTTTTCTCTGCCCCGGCTTCAATCCAACCAAAACTGCAAAGTTCTTCGCTGCCTTAGCTTCTTCTATGCCCGCCCACCTTTGTTTAATGACCCGCTCCGCCTCCTTATCAACTGAATACGCTCTTTTTTCGTAGAGATCTGCAACCACTGTCGGCTTCGAAGTTGAAAGAGCGACACCTAAGGCATGAAATTTTCCGCCACCGATAAAAAGGAAGGCTTCAACGTCCTTTGCTACTGATTTAGCGTTACTGTAATCGCATCCAACCACTTGCCCAGGATAATTTAAGCGTCCAGCGTCTCCAACTACAACCGTCTTTCCAGCGCGCAGCAGAATATCTCTAACTTCATCAAGAGTTTGTACATGTTGAACCGTTGTGGTTAGACCCAATTTTTGCCAATTTTCCAGCATGGGCAAGGCTTTCTCAACAGCATCATCCACATTTAAGGTTGCTCTGGCTTCCACATATATTGTGGGAACCCGCTCATATTTCAGCAACTTTGAATGTCCATAATGAACTATTAAATCTACGCCTAAACTTTCAGCATCCGCAGTCGCCAAATCACATGCACCATAACATGGATCAGCAGAAACTATCGGCAGAGCGCCAAACTTTTCAACGATTTTCGCTAGACGCGGCGCCTCGGGTTTTAAACCTTCTGGGAGTTGGATCAAAACACGTTTCGCTTTTAGTTTAAGTATTTCCTGCTTAACCCTCTCTTCTTCAAAATCAAATTGTTTCACGCCATCACTCCCAAAAATCGCAAGAAAGTAGGCATGTTCAGAAGAAGATTAAAGGGGCAAAAAAGTGGCTATTCTGCTGTTTCGTCCCATTGATGTTTCCATTCCCAGTCTTCTTTGGGCTTGCTCACAGTACGCCCAAGGGCTCTTTCGTGCTGTTCGGCGAGTTGTTCAAGAATTATTTTCTGTTCTATGCTTGCAACAAGCTTTTTAGTAGCTATCACCGCATCATTGTTTACAGATATACTATCGATTCCTGCTCTTACGAGAAATTCTGCAAAATCAGGCAGGTTTGACGGACCTTCCCCGCAAATTGACATTGTGCATCCGTTCTCGTGAGCCACTTTAATCAAGTGGGCAATTATTCTTTTTACTGCTGGGTCTCTTTCGTCGAAGTATCCCATTTGTCCTAGGCGTTCGGAATCTCTGTCAATCATGAGTATGCCTTGGGTCATGTCGTTTGAGCCTATGGAGAAACCGTCGCATAGTTTTGAAAACTCGTCTGCAAGTATAGCAATTGAAGGTGTTTCAGCCATGAACCACACTTTAAAGTCCCTAGACCTTTCTAAGCCTTCTTCCCGCATAATTTCAAGGCATTTCTTGGCTTCCCATACCGTGCGCACAACGGGAAGCATGATCCACACGTTTTTAAGGCCCCATTCTTCACGACATTTCTTAATGGCTTGGCATTCAAGTCTGAAGGCTTTTTCGTACCATGTGCTTATGTAGCGGCTGCATCCTCTCCATCCGAGCATGGGGTTGGCTTCGACAATTTCGTATTTTTCACCGCCCTTTAATTCTCTGTATTCGTTGGTTTTGAAGTCGCTGAAGCGAACAACAACTGGACGTGGCTGTATAGCTCTTGCCACTGTCGCTATTCCTTCTGCAAGTTTGTCCACAAATTTCTGTGATTGCCCAGTTTCTATAAGGTATAATGGGTGCTCCCCTATGTAGCTCGCTAAAGTAAATTCTATGCGCATCAGCCCTATGCCTTCGAAAGGCAAGTCCTTATATTCCTCTATTTTTTCTGGAACCCCCAAGTTCATGTAAATTTTTGTCGCCGTAACAGGTACTGATTGAAACACGCCCCCAGCCAGTGTGTTTGCAGGTGTGGTAGCTCCGGTTGACGATGAGAGTTGCTCTGTCAATGTTGGCATTATACCTTCGTAAACAACGCCACTTTTTGAATCCACGGTGTATTCTTTACCGCTAACCATAAGTTTCGTGGCATTTTCTGCTCCCACAACACAGGGTATGCCAAGTTCGCGACTTACAATAGCCGCATGGCATGTTACTCCACCTTTGTCGGTTACTATAGCGCCTGCGAGTTTCATGAAGGGCACATAGTCTGGATTGGTCATGTCTGTCACGAGAATGTCTCCTTTCTGCATGATTTTAGCAGCTTCTTCAGGATTTGAAACAACCTTTGCCACGCCTATGCCGAAGCCTCGTTTGCCAGCCGCAATTCCTTTGACAACAACCGTTAACATTTCAGCCGGTTTGATTCCTCCAGCTTCAGCTTTTGCTGGCACTTGTGCAAGTTTTGTGCTCCAAACTGTTTCAGGTCTTGATTGAACTATGAAAATGTTATCTGGAAAGGATAGGTCGCTGTCGATTGCCCATTCAATGTCTTGGGCTTTTTCATAATGTTGCTCAATGCGTTTGGCCAGTTCTACAAGTTTCAGGATTTCCTCATCGTCTAGACATGGTTGCTCTTGCTTTTCAATGGGCACATCCAAATGAACTGTTTTGCCAGTGTTTGGGTCGCGGAGGTATTGCACTGTTTTTTTGGCTATGCGTCTCTCGATTATTTTTAGCGTGTTTTTGTCAACCACAAAATCGTCTGGGGTAACAGCGCCAGAAACCACAGTCTCTCCTAAACCATAATTGCCCTCAATAACTATTTGGCTAGGGTCGCCAGTTACAGGATTTATGGTGAATATAACGCCTGCAGCTTTAGAATTTACCATTTTTTGAACCCCAACGCTTATGAAAACTTTTTCATGGGCAAAACCCTTCTCTGTGCGATAAAAGATTGCACGCGGCGTGAAGAGGCTAGACCAACACTTGACGGTGTTTTTAAGAAGAGCCTTAACGCCTCTAACATTCAAAAATGTTTCCTGTTGCCCAGCAAAAGATGCGTCAGGTAGGTCTTCTGCTGTTGCACTTGACCTCACGGCAACGAAAACATCGTTTAAGCCGAGTTTTCTACAAAGTTCTTCGTAGGCAGATCTGATGGCGCCTTCAATATCTTTGGGCATGGGCGTTGCTTCAATTAATTCGCGAATCTTTTTAGAAGCCTCTTCATATTGTTTCGGATCGTTTAGGTCTTTTACTGTTTCCTTTATGACCTCGTAAATCTTTTCTGAAATGCCAGTTTTTTCAATGAATTTTTTGTAGGAGTAGGCTGTTATGGCGAAGCCTGGCGGAACTAGTATGCCAACGTTTGTCATTTCACCTAGATTGGCATTTTTGCCGCCAACGGATGGAATATCGGTTTTCCTTAGATTTTCAAACCAGATTACCAAATCTTCTTTCATTTCAGTCAACGATTTTCATCTCTTCCATTTGCACTTTTTCAATAACTATTCTGCATGGGATAGGAAGTTTGGTGCTTCCAAGTTTTAGAGCTCTTTTGGCGACTTCGACACCGTTTTCATTAACGTTAATGGTCATGATTGTTTGGTTAGGTTTTACGCGTGCCGCAGTTCCGGTGGGTTTTCCGAAGGATCTTCGCATACCATCTGAAAGACGGTCTGCATGGGCGCCAAAAATCATCTTGTTTTCTCTTAGGATAGTGTGCGGATAGGGTTGAACACGCATAAGGTAATTGTTTGTAAGCTTCTCCATTAATTCACGATTTGCTGCCACACGTGATGCTTCTAGGGCGTTGTGGCGGATTTGAGCCCCTTCCAAGGCTATGAGCCTAGCCTCATATTCGAATTGTGCCTTGGTATCGCCCATGGTGAATTTGTTTATTTTTGGGGGTGGGAAACCCTTTACAAATTGTGTTCTAGTGTAAGACTGGCCTTTAACGGCTCTGTAATTTTTTGCGCGCATCTTGTATCCCCTTCTGCATACCATAAGCGTATATTTAAACGATTTGTTGACGATGTGTTTTGATTAAAGTTATGAATTTTAAATCAAGTTTTAAAATCAGAATATGCTATTCAATCATGTTTTTATGGTTGTAGCCGTCTGTTTTTGAACCATGTCTTAGCGAGTTCATCGTAGTTTGGAAAAACCTTTTTAAGGATTGGGATGTACATTTGCATTTCGTCGTCGGTTAGGTATTGGAATTGGTATTCTCCCATGTATGGTGCTGGTTGGCCTTCTCTTGTTACGAATTCTATGTGCATGAAGGGGTCGCCACGTTTGATTGTGATGGGGCGGCGGTCGTTGCTTAGGTTTACAAGTTCTAGGGCTAGGCGTCCGACGAAGCCGCTGTGGACTTTTGCTGCGTTGAGGAAGGATAGGCCCATTCGTCCGTATTTGCTTTTTGCGGTTAGGTGGGCTACGTAGTTTGGTGGAGTGAAGATTATTTCGTAGGTTATGATGTTTTTGTGTTCTAAGTAATTGAGTGTTGTTTCTTGTTTGACGGTTAGGACGTAGCTGTCTCCGTCTAGGAGGTTGTAGTCATGGGGGTATATGGTTTTGTATTGTTCTATGAGTTGTTTTAGTTTGTCTTTGCCTAGTATGCACATGTGTTTTTGCGCCTCTTGGGTTTTCTAGGAATACTGACGTTTTATTGTTATATAGCTTTTTAACACGATTGTGTGTGCGTGCAACAGCACTAGACCCCTATATTTGAAGCCAAATATGTTTTGTTATGTTTGAGTGTTTTATGTTTGGGCTTTTGTTAGTTCTTTTGCTTTTTTGATGAATTTTTCTGCGTTTTTTATTGCTTCTTTTACTATTTCCGCGTTAAGTTCGGTGTAAAGTTCGTAGTCGCTTTTCTGTCTTAGGTCGAAGGCTTTTCTAAGCATGTCTGCGTATTCCTCGCTTAGGATGCGTTGCTTCACTATTTTTTCGCCGAAGATGGATATGGTTCCGCGGTGGGTTTTTGCGCTTATGCCTTTGTTAAATAGTATGGCTCTTGCGGCGTGGAACATGGCGTAGTAGGCTCTTGAGGCGGCGTCCTCGTGTTCTCCGTTTTCTTGGAGTAGTTTGGCTGATTTTAGGGCTTTTTCAGCTCTTTCCAAGGAGGCTTTGGCATAGTTTTTTGAAGTTTCCTCTGTCATAGAGTATTATTCCTTCTTCTGCCACGCTTTTTATGAATGGTGAGCCGAGTTTGGTGTAGCGTTCAAGTTCTTCGCTGGTGAGGTGGACTATGGTTGTGAGTGTGTTGCTTTCTAGGTCTATTTGGGTTCTGATTTTTGAAATCTTGTCGTAGAGGTTTTTGTCTTCGTCTCTTGTGACTATGAGGATATCTATGTCGCTTTCTTCGTGTGCTGTTTTTTTGGCAACTGAACCATAAAGGACAATGGATTCTATCCCGTCTCCAAGTTCGTTTACAAGTCTGTTTTTTAGTTGCTCAACAGCCTTGATGTGGGTGGTGATCACGACAAGCACCAAGTTCGCATTTTTATAAGATGAAAGCTCCTTAAATGGTTTAAGTTTAGAAGTGACAGACTGGCAAAGTCTAACTTGGTGAAGGTGTATGGAAGAGGGTAAAATTAGGGCATGAAGAACAAAAGGGAATGCGGATGATATGTGAATATTGTGGAAAAGATGCAGTTTACAGGTGCAGTGTCTGCGGAAGACTAGTGTGCGGAGAACATGCCAAATTGCGAATCATATGCGCTTCATGCACAAAGAAAACCACCTTGAACTACACAATTGACAAAGTAACATTAGCTAAGGAAAAGAAGAGAATTCAAGAGATTGTTCAGCACTTTTGGGGAGAACCAGAACAGTTAACCTTTGACAGAAAATTCATTGTAGCAGAGCTTCCTGCTTATCTAGCAAAATCTGGAAGCAACATTATTGGATTTGTTTCTTTTGCTGAATTGCGTGACGCCATTATAATAGTGGCTTTAGGCACATTACCCCAATATCAAAACGCTGGAGTAGGCAAAAGCTTAGTCGAAAAAGTCGAAGCAGAAACTAGAAGGCTTGGAAAGAAAAAGTTGCTTGTTTCAACGTCAAATGATGATTTGCCAGCTTTAGCATTTTACCAGTCCCTTGGCTTTCAGATTTACGAAGTAAAGCCTAATGTTATAGCGGAAAAACATGGCATGGTTTTGAAAGGAATAGGCGGGTTACCAATAAGAGATGAGTTAAGACTGCAGAAACTTTTTCAATAACAATATTCCTTCAAATGATGCCATACTCACGCCTTATTTCATCTAACGTCTCTTTAGCCTTCGAATACCCAGAAAACAATTTAGAGAGCCTTTCACATGGATAATCCACGCAAGAAGCACAATTGCTAAGGCTCTTTTCCTTTCCACACTTCCTTATTTCACAAACATTGCAATAACTGAAAATGCGTGGACCATTGCTTATACAACCGTCACAGTTAATGTCCTCTGGCTTGTATTCTCTCCCATACTGTTTGGTAAACACTTCAGCAACTCTACGCCTCTCCGCATCATCATTCTTCTGCGTCGCAATCAAAACTGGACAATCAGAACACACTATACCACAATACCCAACCATTTTCTCCATCTAAATCACTATATAAAATTGACCATTTTACCTATTTAACCTCTCAACATCAAATTAGCGCTGCGCCCCGACAAGCACTATCGTTTCGAAAAATGGCAAAGCCTGTTCTGCAATAACACTCGCTTTTAAGCCATTTTCTTCAAATTTTTGTAGAGTTTCATTAAAGCCAGACAGAGTGGACTGCATTAAAAAGACACATCCATCCCGCTTAAGATATTTTGGTGCCTCACGAATAAAGCAGTCAATAACATGCCTACCTGTCACTCCGCCAGACCAAGCGCGCCCAAGCCAAGAGTTGTCTTCAGTATCTTCTGAAGGTAAGTATGGCGCATTAAAAAGAATTAAATCGAATTTTTCTCCAATCCTAATCGCTGTGAACAGGTCGCTCTGCACAAAGAATATTTTATCTGAAACACTGTTGAGTTTTGCGTTCTCCTTTGCACAGCGAACAGCGTAGGGATTCATATCAACAGCAACAACTTTCGACGCTTTCGCTGCGGCAATTATGCCTAGTATGCCACATCCAGTTCCCATATCAAGAACAACATCGCCCTCTCTAACCGTCAAATTCTCAGCAAAAAGAAACGAATCCTCAGCCGGTTCGTAAACACTTTCCGGAACATAGAAAACAAAACCTGCAAAAAACACTTTTTTATTCGACAAGAGCATTTGACAGTGCTCCAAAATCTTCAGGCGCTAATTCCCTTACCCTCTTATCGCGGAAAGGAAGATCTTCAACCATTTTAATTGCACTCTCTGCCCTTGTAGCACATGCGCCTCGAATAAAAGGCAAAACAGCATTTCTGACTTTTCTGTTGCGATGTGTGAATAGTGATTGCGTCAGCTGCTTAAACACGACTTCACTCTTTAAGGTGAATGGGTGCGGTTTCTTCGGTTTTAAGCGTGTAACAATCGAATCCACTTTTGGCTGCGGATAAAACATCCATTTAGGAACGTTATCTAAAAGTTCAACTTCCACATAATAATATGCAACAACCGCTAACCATCCATAATCCTCGCTTTTAACAGGAGCAATGAGACGGTTTGCAAACTCTTTCTGGAGCATCAAAATTGCACAATCAAATTTTTGACGGAAAAGCCAAAGAAGCAAAGGAGAAGAAATATGGTAAGGCGGAATCGAAACAACCTTGTTAAATTTTGGAATATGCACCTTGAAGACATCGCCCTCGACTATTTTGACCTTGGGCAAATCCCTTATCTCTTCATGCAGACCTTTAACAAGCCTCGCATCAAACTCGACAGCCAAAACGTTCTTGCATTTATTCGCCAGAAGACGCGTTAAAAAACCTAAACCAGCACCAATATCCAACACCACATCATTCTGGTCTAGCGAAGCATAATCAACCATGTTCTGCAAAATTGAGGAATCAACCATGAAGTTTTGCCCTAAAAGTTTATTCGGAAAAATTCGATACCTTCGAAGCAGAAACTTCGTTCTCTCTAAAAGACTCATGTTACCCCATTAGCCAACTCAATTATGCTAGTGAACCCTCGTGAACAACCGATACTTGCTGTCGCCACCTAACTCCTCCAAAACCCTCTTAGTAATCAACTTGACCGGATTAGGCAAATCTGTGCGCTTTTGTAAATCATCAAAATTTTCGAATTGTTTTTTCTCACGCTCATTTACAACTTGCCACATATACTTTTTTCCTATTCCCGGAATCAACTCCAGCGCATGCATCCGCGGCGTTATAGCCCTTGCTGTATTGAAGAAGTCGACGAACCATTTTTCACGGTTCAATACGATTCTGCTGATAACCGTTGGAAGCTCCATCTTCGCAGACGCTGTCAACTCCTCGTAGCCTATCCGCCCGATTATATACGTGATTTCCTCACGGTCTTCCTTTCCAACATAAACGCGGTCGTGAGGCTTAAGAACAACACCCTCTTTAACCAGCGCCTCTAGAAGTGTAAAGAACTCTTCGCCTATGAGCTGAACAAGAGCCCCAGCTCGATAACCAGCCCTTCCAGAGGGGCGCACTCCTGGACGACCATGCTGCAAGAAATCTAGGACGTAACCGTGCTCTTCGTATCGTTTTTCCATTTCATCAGCCTTTATTTTACCATATTTGCCGCTTAAAAATAGTATAGCTGATTTGCCTATTTCACTTTTCGATGCTCATCCAAAAGTTTAACTATAGCTTCCAGTTTTGACGTTTCAATAATCTTACGGCCTCCAGCAAGGAAAACCCTTAACTCTACAACGCTTTTCGGCATGCAATTAATGATTTGAACAGCCTCCTCTTTTTCCAAACCAAACTCTGTCACAAGCTTTTCTACGAGCTTTTCAGCTGTCTCAGCATCCACTTTAGAAAACTTGGAAGTATAATCGAGCGTGCGGCGTTGGAACTGGTCAAGATTCTCTTCACCCATCGACTCTAACAACTTTTTAACTTGCGGAAGAGTAAGTTTTTTTTCTTCCACATCCTTTTCAGACATTTATGACGGCACCTTATAGGGTTCTAAATGTTCTGGTCTAGCAATTATTTCTTTGGTGGCATTTCCTTGGGTGACACTTACGATGTAGCTTCGGCCGCGTTTATCAATGATTGTTCCGACCCTACCGTGATAACGTTTGTGAGGCATCCCTTTGGCGATGCTTGAGTCTATCATGATGACCACGCGACTTCCAGGTTGGTATTCATATAGGAGTTTGCTTATTCTTACCTTGCCTCGTTCTCTAGGTTCCTTTTTCAGAAGGCGACGTGTTCCCGCGCGGTACCCTCGAGATTTCCTCATTTTTCCACTCCGTTAACCTTCCATAATCACGTTCAAAACATCAAGTTTTATGGGCTTCGCTTTGTTTTTGAGAAGTTCTGAGATGCTTGGTGTTGTTCTTCCTTCATCCCCAGTCACCAATTCTTTGACGTAGAGTCCTCCTTGGCATCGTATCTTCATTTCTGCCTTTTTAGGCGACAATTTCTTTACTTTCACCTCGTATATGTACTTTTCTCGCGTTAAATCCGCTCGCCTATGCAAAACACGGAGGGGCGTTTTCTGCATAACCATAGCATTCGTTAACCTCTCTTCTAAGAGGCGCAAGTCCTTGGTGGCGATTTTATTTCCAAATTCTATGAGTACACGGTATTCCTTTTGTGCAGATTCTGCCTTTTTCAATCTTCTAACAACAGCTTTGTCTGCAAACTGCAAGTTTGAAACTTCAACTTTTCCTTTATCATACGCATTGATGACTTCTTCGAGTTTTTTAAGGTCTAAAAATCGCTTTTGGGGTTTTGTGATTTCTATCACGAAAGGCCTACCGTTGCCTAGCATGCGAGCGTCTATATCTTCTCTTCCCGAGCCGTGAAAGGATGCTTTTATACCGTTAGTCACATCTAAGAAGGGTTTTGCAATTAATTCTTCCACCGATTCTGGGTACATCTTTCCGGTCCAATTACATTTTTCGCAACCTTTTCCCCGGCAGTTTGAGCAGAACCATTTTGACTGCGGTATACCCCTAACGAGTTTCTTATAACGGCCTGCAATGTAAAGCGGATTTATTTGAAGACTTATTTTCTCAGCGAAAGGGTTGACGAGCACAACAATCTGGGGTTTCCTATAGTCCGCAATTTTTCCGCTATGTTCAGCAATTTTTTTCCCTATTACTCTTCCAAACTCGTTTCGCATGTTTTCGCCATAGCTTACATTAAACTTGGCCTTAAACTCATCTTCACGTTCCTCAACTGTAATGGGTAGCTCTATTCCAACCAAAAAACAGTTGTATTCATAACTCTTAAGCTTCTCAAGGGCTTTTTTCGCCAAGCCATCAAAGCTCTTAAACTTACTTTCACACAAAAAGCATGTCTTTGAAAAATTTTTGCTTGGAATACGTTTTTTCATTTTTTGCAGTATTTCTTCTGCTGTTTTGGAGAAACCGTTTGTCGCAAGGATTTTGAGAATTCGTACGCCTTCTCTGTTTTTTGAAAGAGCCAATTCATGAGCTTTGAACGTTAAAGCTAGTTTTATCGTCATTCCTCTTTCATTGTTTTCTATACCATGTCCAAGCAGGGCGAATTGTCTTCCTAGGCAGTGATCGCATAAGGGGTATTCTTCAAGCATCCTCGACGTTTTTTCTAGAATGTCCATGGCGCAATCCTTCTCGACATTGCATAGCCTTACTTAAAATCGACTGGCAAGCCCTTGCCGAAGAAAGGCAGTTTCTTTTTTCTCCGCAGCGTTTTAAGCATCCGCCGCATCATGGAATATTGTTTAAGAAGCTCCTTCACTTCTTTTTCACTTGCCCCAGAACCCCTAGCCACACGTTTTATCCTAGAAGAATTGAAAATTTTTGGGTCATTCTTTTCTTGAGGTGTCATGGACTGAATTACTACACGCCATTTTTCCAATCGGTCTTCAGCCATGTTCAGCATGTCTTCAGGTATGTCGTAGGACATGCCAGGCAACATTTTCAAAAGCTTTTTGAAGGGGCCCATTCCTTTCATGGCTTCGAACTGTTCGTACATGTCTGTTAACGTGAATTTACCGCTCAAGATGGCTTTGGCTTTCTTTTCGGGAACTTTTACTTCTGCCTCTTGGACTTTGTCAATTAAAGTTTCTAGGTCGCCCATGCCTAGGAGCCTGCCAACAAAACGGGAAGGAATGAACGGTTCTATATCTTCAATTTTTTCGCCGGTGCTGATGAATTTTATTGGAGCGCTTGTGGCCGCAACTGCTGAGAGAGCTCCTCCGCCTCTGGCTGAACCGTCTAGTTTTGTTACAAGAATGGAGCCTATGGGTGTTGCCTCGTTGAAGGCTTTTGCTTGAGCCATTGCTTGTTGACCAATTGTTCCATCAATTACTAGCATGACTTCGTCTGGTCTGATGTTTTTCTCAAGCATTATCATTTCTTTGATTAGCTCTTGCTCTTCTTTGTGACGACCAGCAGTATCGATGAGTATTACATCTTTGTCGTTGAACTGTTTTAAACCATCAAGGGCTATTTTAGCAGGATCCTTCGCTTTCAAATCGCCATATAAAGATACGTTAATTCTGTTTGCCAATTGCTGGAGCTGTGCATAAGCGCCCGGCCGATACGTGTCTGCACAGATTAAAGCTGGTTTCAGACCTCTTTTTTGGAAGTATCTTGCAAGTTTGGCTGTGGCTGTTGTTTTTCCAGAGCCCTGTATACCAACAAGCATTATTACTTTTCTTTTCCCTGGTTCCATTTTTATTGGAACGGGCTTTTCTCCGAGGAAACGTGTTAATTCTTCGTAAACAACTTTTATTACGTGTTCACGTCTTGAAACGCCCGGAGGAACCTTCTCTTTTAATGCTCTTTCTTCTATTCGTTTTGAAGTGTCAAGTACAAGTTTAACGTTTACATCCGCCTGTAGGAGGGCTCTTTGTACATCACGAACAAGTTCTTTAACAGTAGCCTCATCTATAATAGAGGCTCTGAAGAGCTTTTTTAGGGCGTCATGAAGCGAGGAACCTAAGCGGTCTAAAGCCATAGTCTTCTCCAGATTTAAAACCGCGTACGCCTTTAAATAGATATTTCGCTTTTCAACGCGTAAACTCGATAAACTTTTTACACACCACGCTTTTTAAGAAGTATCTGAGGGAGCTAAATTTGAGTGAAGAAGTCAAAATTATAGAGAAGAAAGAAGTTTCATCCGGCGCCATCATGCTTTTTGGTTTCCCAGACGTTGGGTTAGTGGGCGTTATAGCTGCTTCGCATTTAATTGAAGAACTTAACCTAGCTGAAGTGGCATACATGGATTCAAAATTGCTGCAACCGCTCATCGTTTTGCATGAAGGGCTGCCTCATTCTTCAATAAGAATTTTCGGCAACCATACCATTCTCCTAGCCGTTTCTGAAACACCAATATCTGCAGATGCCATTTATCAAGTAATGGATGCCTTAATTGATTGGGGAAGAAACAAAAAGGCTAAAATGATGATTTCGCTGAGCGGAATCCCCATCGAAGACAGGCAAGATGCAAAAGAATTGAAAGTGTTTGCCGCTGCGTCAAATCCAGAAGTGCTAAAAACAGTTCAGGACAAGGGCATCGAAGCATTGATGGAAGGATACATGGTTGGTCCTCAAGCGATTATGCTTCTGCGTTGCGCTCAAATAGGCTTGCCTGCCATAACATTACTAGCACAGTGTTTCCTGAACTATCCAGACCCAGAGGCAGCAGCGGAGACACTAAAGGGTTTAGCTACTGTAACGGGAATAAAAGTGGATACTGCAAAACTTCTAGAAAAAGGCGAAGAAATTCGCTTAAAGGCAAGAGACGTGATGAAGCGAACACAGCAAGAGATGTCTAACATGAAGAAGAGTCGGGAGTACGACATCCCAATATACATATCATAAGGAGGAGAACAATGATGTCAAACAAAAGAAAACGCTCAATCATGGACATACTCGACAATTACTTTGACGAATTAGAAGAACAGTTTGAAAGATGGAGAGAGACGCTGACAGAAAGGCCAAGCTGGAATCAGAAAGCTTGCACGATGGAGCCGCTTCGCCATTTGAGAGTGACCCCGACAGAAGTGATAGTGACTGTCGATTTGCCTCTCACGAAAGAAAACACCATACAAGTTAAACCAATAGACAAAAGCACTATCGAAATATTGGCAAGAATGAAACGGAAAATACGGTTCACCGACTTCGGCATAACCCATCACAAAGGAGAATTCCAGAAATTACACTGCCACTTACGTGTTCCAGTACCAGTGTACATGGAGAAGATGGAACTCCGCTTCAAGAAGGGAATACTAGAGATTCGCCTGCCACGCAAACACGAATATGCGATTCCAGTAGAATAGTGTCGAAGCCTCAGCCCATAAATGTCGTCACAAATCAGACGGCTCTTCTCGCATCATCGGCTTCAAAGATGTTAAACAAAGACAACAAAATAAACTTTGATGAAAAATCTTTTAAAAGTAAGATACATTAACATCTAGAACAGTTTACGGGTGAAAATAATTGACTGTGGAGCGGGCAATTCACTTCGTTATGTTCAGTCTCATATTAATGGGTTTATGTGGGGTAAGTGCTTGGGCAAGCTACACCTACCTGAAAGAGAATTTAATATTAGAGATTGCAGGCATCGCATTTAGTTGGGGAGTAATCCTCTTAATCCTTTACTTAGGCTTTAAGCAACTTGATTGGGACTGGTGGAGTTAGCCCAGTATTAAACCCATTACTAGTTCATCATGATATTTTCCGTCTTCACTAAAGTAGGCGTCTCTCTTCACTCCCTCGATTTTGAAGCCAAATTTTTTATATAGATTTATTGCTGGTTTGTTGTCGGCAACGACGGTCAAGCCTATTCTATGCAATTTTTCCTTTTTTGCCAACTCTATTAACTTGGACAGCATTGCCGTGCCTAATCCCACACTGTGGAAGTCTTGAAGAAGGTAGACGATCAAATCGCCTGTGGCTTTTAACCGTGGATGAGGAAATTTGAAGATTTGAGCATGCCCCACGATTTTGTCGTTGTAAAAGGCTACTATGGAAATCAGGTTCTGCAGATTGCTTAACCATCCTTTTTCGAGTCTTTCTCTAGTGTAAAGCGGCATCCCCCAGCGAACCGCTTCAGCCGAGAGACTCTCGTACATTTCAATGAATTTCTCTTTATCTTCGATTTGAAATTCTCTCACTAGAACGGTTCTTCCATCCTTCAATTTAATGTGGGCAATATCCAAAAGATGCCTCCTTCTCACTTCATGAAGAGGATAGCATACGAAGATTCCGTCAAAGCCTGTTTAAACTGTTCGCCAATCCTATTTTGCTCTTATTATTTTTACTTTGCCGAGTATTCGCCAATATTCAATCTCAACGCCAGAAACCAGCTTCGCTTTCAAACCCTCGTCTTTTGGGAAAGGCGCGTCTAGATACTCATATGTTTCCAAATCCATTATTTGAATACCAGAAGGGTTAACTGCAAAGACTTGTCCCATTCTCTTATCAATTATCGGAACTTCAGCGTTTAAGTCCACAGGTTTCACAAAACTTCTTTTTACACCGTCAAAAATGCCTATGGCTACGATTCTTGCTTTGGCTGAGCCGTGTTTTCCCGGTTTTGACTTCGTTATATCGACTATATGGCATGGTTCATTATCAATAATCATGTAGCCGCCCACACGTAAACTTCCAACATCAACTGGTTTACTCATGCGCTCACCTACTTATTACCGTCTTCATTCACAGCAATTTTAAACAACACTCATATATAGATTAAGGTGTCGCTAATAGGTGAAAAGGGTGAAAACGTTGTTTAAAAGCGTCGGTTTGATCGCCCGCTTTGACAAAAAGAAAGCCATAAAACTTGCAGAAGATTTGGCTAAATATTTGAGAGCTAAGGGATTAGAAGTATATGTGGAAGACACATTAGCGAAGGAGATGAACATAAAAGAAAAGAGTACTTCGTTAGAGAAAATGAAAACGGATTTCGTAATCACAATTGGCGGAGATGGAACAATCTTAAGAACATGCGTCTCAATTCCGAAACCGGAACCGCCAATACTCGCAATAAACATGGGTGTTCGAGGTTTCCTAACAGAAGTGGAGCCGAAACAGGCTTTTACAGCAGTAGACAGATGCTTGAAAGGACAATTCACAATCGAAAAGTGCATGAAGCTTTCCATAAATGCAAACAACATAAAGTTTCCAGACGCCTTAAATGAAGTACTAATCTCAGCCGACGAGCCAGCAAAGTTGCTTTACGCTCGAATCTTAAAGGATAATGAGCCAATTTTAAACTGTCAGGCAGACGGTTTAATGGTAGCTACACACACTGGCTCTACTGGTTATTCGCTCTCGGCTGGAGGACCTGTTTTAGACCCGGGCGTAAATGCTTTTGTTTTGACACCAGTATGTGCTCTGAGCGTTTTCCGTTCAATTGTTTTCCCGGCGGATTCAAGCCTCACAGTTGATGTTATTAGACCGAGAAAAGTGCTTATAGTAGTTGATGGGCATCACCGTCAACTCGTAAGTTCTAAAATTTCAAGCCTAACGGTAACGCGTTCCAAACACGAAACATCTTTCATAAGGTTTAAGGAAAACTTTTACAATCGTTTAAGAAGCAGACTTCTTTTTAAGGGAATGCAATGAAAAATCTCACTGGTAAGACGGGTAAAAGAGTCATGGTTTTGGATACATCCGCCTTTTTAGCTGGCTTTGACCCATTTTCAATAAGCGAAGAACAATACACTATTCCCATGGTTAAGGAGGAAATAATGGGAGGCTCCATGCCTTGGGTTAGGTTTAAAACAGCAGTGGAGAGCGGAAAGTTGAAAGTAAAAACGCCAGATAAAATCTTTTTGGATGAGGTTAAAAAGTCAGCAAACATCATCGGAGACACGTTTTTTCTGTCCGAAACAGACTTTCAAATTTTAGCATTAGCACTAGAACTTAAGACGCATGGTTATTCTCCATTAATTGCTACTGATGACTACTCTATACAAAATGTTGCGGACCAATTGAGCATAGAATTTGCTTCACTTGCTACTTTTGGCATCCGTTTCCGCCTACAATGGATAAGATATTGCCCAGCATGCTATAGAAAATATCCAGCGGATTACAAGTCTAGAAAATGTGAAGTATGCGGTACGGAATTAAAAAGAAAACCCATTAAGAAAAAAGCTGCTTAATCATTAGCACCTTTCCAAAAATATAAAACAAAGATTAGGCTTTATTGATTAAATTTAATGAGGGAAAACTCATGAACTTGGTTGAGAGAAAAGTGACCTATTTTAAAGAAGCGGGCGGGTAGAATACTGACGCCCTATTGCAGTCTGTCAAAAAGTATGTAGAAAAAGAAGAAATAAAAGACATAGTAATTGCTTCAACGACTGGAGAAACAGGAACAAGGGCATCTAAAACCTTCAAAGGATATAACGTCATTATAGTTACACATTGCTTCGGTTCCCAAGAACCCGGAAAAACCGAGTTACTGGAAGAGTATAGAAAGAAAATCCTGACGAATGGAGCGAAGATTTTTACTGGTGTTCATGCTTTGAGCAGCGCAGAACGAGCAATTCGCAAGGATTTTGGAACAATCCAGCCTTTGGAACTCATTGCCAATGTGCTCAGACTTATGGGAGAGGGAACAAAAGTATGTGTAGAAATTACCTTGATGGCAGCAGATGCTGGTTTGATTCCGGTTGACAGGGATGTTGTTGCTATCGCTGGGACGGGTAAAGGCGCAGATACAGCGCTTCGAATACGCCCAGCAAACGCCGCAAGATTCTTCGATTTAAAGATAAGGGAAATTATAGCAAAACCATGTGCTTTCTAAGAAAAGGAAAAGAGACATTTTATAAAATATTTATTAAGAGCGATGGTTAAGTGAGACCCTCTAAAGGATGAGGTTAACAGTTGAAATTGCCGGAGAGGCTGAAGAAAGAATTTTCCTTCTTCAGAGGAAACTATCTAATACTTATTATAAGCTGGATTCTAATGGATTTTGCTAATGAAATCCCTGGAACTTACTATCCAGACTACGTTAAGCAACTCGGCGGTAGCGCTACAATTTTAGGCGTGATTATGTTTGGATCTCTGTTAGCTTTGGCTTCAGTCCAGTTTCTGGGAGGATATCTGGCTGACAAGTATGGGAGGAGGTGGCTTGTTTCAAGTTTAACGTTTGGCGTAGCAGTTTCATTCATTTTTTACGCAGTTGCTCCAAGCTGGCAGTTTATTTTAATTGGGGCCATAATACAAAATTTATGCTTGCTTTATCAGCCTGCGTTGATCGCTATGATGGCAGATTCATTGCCGCCTGAAAAGCGGGGAATGGGATTTTCCATACTGAACCTCATAATGAGTGTATCCACAACCCCAGGTCCAGCGATAGCTCTTCTACTGGTGGCGGTCTATGGTTCTATAATGGGCATGCGAATAGCATACACCATTATTATAGTATTATACCTTGCAGCAGCCACAGTGCGACTAAAGCTAAAAGAAAGCATGAAAAACCCCGAAAAAATAAACCTAACCGAGACACTTCGTTCTTATCCAAAAGCCTTGAAAGAAGGAATAAACGTCTGGAAAGTTGTGCCACGCTCAACACTATTTCTGTTTTTCTCTGAGCTAATTGTGCGATTCTCATTCGCCATGACGCAAATACTGTTCTTATTTTACGCCTTCGAAGTGCTCCAAATCGGAGGAACACCCAATCCATTGCTGCCTCGAGAAGTGGATCCTGCCCTGCAGTTAGCACGTATTGAATGGGGGTATGTTATGATTGCCTTGTTTATTTGCATGATAATTCTGTCTTTTCCAGTTGGAAAGTTTCTGGACAAAGTTGGCAGAAAAATCCCCCTAATCATTTCCAATCTACTGATGATTCCAGCTGTCTTGTTGTTTATTTTCGGAAACTATCCAACCCTCTTTATAAGTATGCCCCTAGTTGGATTTTCAATGCTTCTTGGTTTTTCCTCTTATCAAACACTGTTGGCTGACCTTGTTCCACAGGCACAGCGCGGAAAAGTCACAGGCTCGATGAACTTTTTCTCGTATGTTTTCATGGCTCTAGGTGGGGCAATTGGCGGACTACTATATGACAATGTGTCTCCAGCGCTTCCATTCTTTCTCACGGCAACTCTTGCCATTCCATCCGTCATTTTGATATTATTTTATGTGCATGAGCCTAAACCAGAGGAAAGACAAGCCTAGTTTTCTATTTTGACAAATCATATATTTTTGCTCAATAAAATAACTCGTGTGTAAACAATGAAAATTGATGACAACCAAGTTAAAGAAGTAGTTAAGGATTATGAACGCTTTTTACTTGTATGCAGAAAGCATGGTTAGACCTCAATGTTGTCCCGTTTACTAAAGTATATTATGTCACGATGTTCCACGTAACCGCATTCGTTAAAAAGCTTTTTTGACGCAGTATTATAATCCTCAGTTAAGGCACAGAAAACTCTGATGCCGCATTTTCTTAATATCTTTTCAGATTCAGCAATCAAGGCCTTAGCAATACCGCAATTTCTGTAATCTGGATCAACTGCTAGGCGGTTAATCCAGCCCTTTCGCATGTCACAGCTTATGATGACTATGCCAACAAGACGGTTATCTTCAAAGGCTCCTAGGAAAAATTCTGGGTTCGCTTTCATTTGTGCTGCTATTGCTTTTTTTCTGTCTCTTCCTTTTGGTTTGTAGGGCAAGCTTGCCCTCGTCCAAAGTTTTATGATTTCTTCGTAGTTGTTTATAGTTAGTTTTTGGATTTCCATTTGAACACGCTAATGGTTTAAGCTTCTTTCTCAACCTCTTTTACAACGTCCTCAATTATTTCCATCGCAGCATCTACGAGTTCTCTCGTAATGTTAAGTGGAGGCGCAATTCTTATGGCTGAAACTCCACAAGTGATGACAGCGACTCCACGTTTCCATGAACGCATCATAATCTCCGAGGATTTTTTAGAGGCTGGCTTATCATTTTCCTTGTTTTCTACAATTTCCATGCCTATCATTAAGCCCTTGCCCCTCACATCGCCGACCATTTCACTTTTTTCTTTCAATTCTTCAAGTCTTTTTAGAATGTAGGTGCCTTGCTTGGTTGCGTTTTCTAGTAATTTTTCCTCTTTAATAACGTCAATAACTGCGCTTGCTGCAACGCATGAAAGCGGGTTACCGCCAAAGGTGCTTGCATGGGAACCGCCAACCCAGTCCATTATTTTTGCTTTAGCGATGGTTGCGCCTAATGGGAGTCCGGAAGCTAGTGCTTTTGCGCTGCATATGATGTCTGGTTCAACGTTCCAGTGCTCAATTGCAAACCATTTTCCAGTTCTGCCCACGCCTGCCTGAATTTCATCATCTATAAGCAATATGCCGTATTTGTCGGCAAGCTTCTTTAACCGTTGGAAATATTCTGGTGGTGGAACAACATATCCGCCTTCGCCTTGAATAGGTTCAAAAAGTATCGCGGCAACGTCTTCAGGAGGCACATGTTTCTGTAAGACAAATTCGTCAATGAAGTCCACACACCAATAATGGCATTCAGGATAAGTTAGTTTGAAAGGGCAACGGTAACAGTAGGGATATGGCACATGAGTGACGCCTGGCATTAACGGGGAGAAATAACGTCGTTGAGCGGGCTTACTAGCTGTAAAAGATAAGGCTCCTATTGTACGCCCGTGGAAGGCACCTATGAATCCGATAAACAGTTGCTTGCGGGTGTGCCACTTCGCAAGTTTAACCGCTGCCTCGATTGCTTCAGCTCCACTGTTGCCGAAATAAACCTTTTTATCAAAGTTTCCAGGTGCGATTTCTACTAGTTTTTCAGCAAGGTCAACGACTTCATTATAGTAGAAGTCCGTGTTGGAATAATGTAAAAATCGGTCACATTGATTCTTTAGGGCTGTAATCACTCTAGGATGGTTATGGCCAACGTTTAAGCATACTAAGCCAGAATTGAAGTCTATGTATTCGTTTCCATCGACGTCCCTTACTATACACCCTTTGCCATATTCAACCACAAGTGGATAAAACCGCACATAGGAGGGTGAAATTAGGTTTTCATCTTTTTTAACTAATTCTCTGGCTTTGGGTCCTGGTGGAGCAACAACTATTTTCGGATAAGCACTCATCTTCACATCACCAGTAGGGTTTAACGATTAGAAAAAACAGCTTTATATATAATTACCTATGACCTTTCTCAAAAAAGAACGTTAAAAAACAGTTAATACTCTGGAATAATGCATTAGGTTATGGTTTGTACTTTAAGGAGAAGAGAAGCGTATTATGGCTTAGTCACTGTAATTTCGATGGCTGAAACATTTGCTTTTTGACCTTCGCTCCTCGTGACTTCTATATCATAAACTTTGAGATTCTTCTCATTTTTCCGTAGGGTGCAAAATCAGACGTACCATTTGACGCTAGTTTACGATATTTATCCCAGTCCTCATCCACCAATTTCTGAACTTTTTCGATGCCGCTTTCAGTTAAATCGCGAAACCTTCCTTGCCCCTTCAAAATATTACTCATTAATAGATCGCTTTTGTTTACCGAGTTCTAAGCCCAGCTCAAAACTCTTAATATTGTTCTCCATCTCTCTTGGGGAAGTGACTTTTATCGCTTCACGCAAGCTGTTCTCTTTTAATGGAAGTAACCCTGCTCCAACAGCGACACCAATAAGTATTGTGTTCCCGAAAACTGCACTTCCAAATTTTTCTTTACCAAGGTGGGAGGCACTGAAAATATAGATTTTTTTGGCGAAAGGCTTTATCCTTTCAATAACCTCGCTCATGCTTGGATAAGGAATGCTGAGAATGCTAGCGTATATTGGTACCAAAGGATAATCATTGATGACAAAGATTGTTTTCTCCTTTCTAGCATAATAAACTGTTCTTACTGCTTCCAATGGTTCAAAGGCGAGGACAAGGTCGGCGTTAGCTTGCATTATTCCCGGTGAAGATATTTCGTCTTCTGAACCGAACCTAACAAAAGTGGGTATCGTACCGCCCCTTTGGGCTAGGCCGTGCAACTGAACTCCTCTAACAAAATATCCTTCTATGTTAGCTGCTCTTGCTATAATCACCTGTGTTGTCAAGACCCCTTCCCCTCCAACCCCTGTTAGCATCATATCGAACTTCATTTTTATCCCTCCTTCTTAACAGAGTGTATTGCGCCCTCAGGGCACACTTGCACACATACCGCACAGCCCAAACATAATTCCGGATTTATAGAGTATATTGGCTCCCCTCCGTGTTCCATTGTCTTATTTATCGCGGGGCAAGCAAATTCATCGGTGCATACGCCACACTTTGTGCATTTGCTTTTGTCTATTTGAAATATTGGCATGGCGATGCCTTTTGAGCGGAATTTTCTCCTAGTTAGCAGTCTGCATTCTCCTCTGCTAATCAATACTTTCGATCCTTTGACATTCTTGAGCTCTTGCAACGCTTGAATTAATTGTTTTTGATTGAAGGCATTTGCGATTCTGACCTCTGCTCCCAGTGCCTTAGCTACTTCTTCTATTTTCACGGGCTCTGCTTTATCACCCATTCCGGTGAAACCTGATCCGGGATGGGGTTGATGGCCAGTCATCGCTGTGATAGCATTGTCTAGAACAACCACAAGCGGAGCCTTTCCATCATTAAACTTGTAGTTCACTAATGGTGGCATGCCCGCATGGAAGAAAGTTGAGTCACCTATGAAAGCAACCACATCTTGATCACTCACTAGGCTTATCCCATGAGCCGCCCCCATGCCTCCTCCCATGCTAACGACAAAATCCTGCATGTTGATGGGCTCGTACATTCCTAAAATGTAACAACCAATGTCTCCAGCGTAGACAGCCTTCTCTCCAAAAAATTTCTTGACAGCATAGAATGCTGACCTATGCGGACAACCAGGGCAAAGCACAGGCTTTCTAGGGGTCAAGTCCTTCGATGCCATGTCAACCTTTTTCCTATGATCAATGAAGTCTATGTAAAATTTTTTCCCGAACACTTTCTCGAGAGCAGGAACCACCGTCTCAAGGTTATATTCACCAAGTCTTGGGAGTAAGTCTTTACCATGGACAATAACACCCGGGTTAACATCTTTCGCAACCTGTTTGACAAAATCCTCTAAAATTGGTTCAAGCTCTTCCAAAACCAAAACAGCTTCTTTACCTTTAATAAAGTCGCTAACAAAACTTTTTGATAAAGGATGGGACAAACTGATTTTTGCGATTGGCGGATTCAGCTCTAGCTCCATCAATGCTTCTTTGACATACTCGAAACTAACTCCCGACGTTATTATTCCTATTTTTCCTTCCCCTGGAAATGCCCTGTTTAGCTCATAACCATACTTTTCCTCTATCTGCTTGAGTTTTTTATTTAACTTGTCGTGGAGCACTTGCAGGTGAGGCCTAAGGTTAAAATACCTATCTGGGTCCTTTTGGAATTTACCATTGATCTTAGGTTTTTTCATTTCACCAAGCTTTACGGTTCCAATGGAATGACTAACCTTCGTAGTGGTCCTCAGAAAAACAGGAATCTGAAACTCTTCAGATATATCAAAAGCGCGCTTTGTATAATCTAGGCACTCCTGCGGGTTGCCCGGTTCGATCATCGGCATCTTGAACATCCTCGCATAATATCTCGTGTCCTGTTCTGACTGTGCGGAACTCCAACCGTAAGGGTCGTCAGCCACCATCACGACAAGGCCTGCTCTCACCCCCGTATACGTTACTGGTGCAATGGAATCTGCCGCAACATTAAGTCCAAATTGCTTTTGGCTGGTCATTGCTCTCACTCCAGACCATGCTGCTCCAGAAGCTGCCTCAAATGCAACTTTCTCGTTAGAGGAATACTCGAAGTAAACGCCCACCCTCTTCGCTATCATGGAAAAAGTTATCGGAACCTCAGAACTCGGAGTTCCAGGATAAGCAGCAACAAAGCCCACTCCAGCTTCAAGAGCTCCCCTAACAATCGCCTCATTCCCCAACAGTACTACTTTTTTACCAGGCTCCCCAAGTACATCCATTTTCACTTTCACGTTCCAAATTTAGAATTGAAAGATAACAGTTTAGTGATTTAAGTGTTGTCGCGGAGAAAAAGAGAATTAATGATGAAATCAACCGAAAATAAAAGCCAAGAACTGGTAACAATGACGAGATTTGCCACCTTGATATCTTACTACTAGTGTTAGCTTAAACAAGAGCCAAAAGCAAAATTAAAATAAGTCCAGTAGCTGCGAAGATTGGAACAGCAACTTTCTTTGCTTTTTGAAGAGTTCTATCTATGAGAAGGCATAATGTTTCAAGCCGTTTCTCTCCAATAACCTTGACTTCAGGAATCGTTATGCTGCGACAGGCAGCTTTAACATGCTCCAATTCAGACAAAGCAGCAAACGTTGTCCTTTTAATATGCCCAATCAAATTTTCGTGGTCCATAGCTTCTCCAACTGGGTGATATCCACGATCGTTCAATATTATGGCATTTACGGAATGAGTATCCGTTGTGAAAACTTCGCCTTCATCAATTCCTATGGAATGAAGGACTGAAAGGATGTTTTCCCGCAGTCCAGAAACCATATTGTTACCATCGATAACTACATAAGCAGTTTTTTGCCCCCCAACCTTAACAACGACCACAGTGATGCCGCCTGGACCCATTCCTTCTTTAAGACCGAACTCTTTCGGAATAACTGTAGCAGCACCAATCTCAAAAGGCAACCGTTTCAGAGAAACCGCCTTTTCCAAGCATGCAACTGCGACAGTTTTTAACGCATCTAAAGCTTCTTGCATATTTGTTGTTCCATCAATGCTGTTATGCGCGTTAACGACAACACAGCAGGTTAACCTGTGCCTTTCTGCTTCTTGACGAACAAACAGTCCTAATTCTTGTGGCAAGTCTTCGGTTGTCTTAGGTGCAAGAGTAAACGAAAGGAAAGCAAAATTGCCGAAAGCTTGACAACATGCAGTAGCCAAACTATTACTAACCTTGATAAATGGTGTCGCCTTTGCCACAGAAACCTCGAGGTCCGCGAACTCGACAACTCGATTTATTATTTTTTGATTTTGAATTTGAGAAGCTAAATCAAACTCGTGACCAAGCAAGCCATGAGGAACGCACACAACACAGTTAAGTTTCGTTTCTAAAGCGGTTTTAAGCATTGATGGCAAAAGACTACTTCCGATATTTTTGAATGGTCCAGGATGAACGGAGGGAACGACTATAACTGCTTTAGGTTTGGAGGAACTAAACTTTATTAAGGAAACTTCAACATCTTGATTTTCGCCTAATTTTTCGAGAAATTCTTCGAGTGGAACATTTAAGTCCGCTATCCAGTTAAGCAAAAACGCCTTAAAAAGAGGTAAGGATGGAACCCCCAGTGTTTGCGTTCCTACACGGTTTAAAATAGAAAGGAAGGTTAGACTTGAAATGAGACTAACAAACAGTGAAAAAATGAAGAAGAACATAATAGATGTTATGGGGCATTCGTTTCTTGTCCAAAATACTAGGAACGGAATTACACAGGAAAAAGGCTGAAGAAGGGAAGCCGCCAAAACCCGTTTATAACCTTTAGAAGATGTTGAAAATAACACTATTAAACGCAAAATTATCACTGCTGAAAAGCCTAGAAGAGAGAGCCTAATCCACCATGACAAACCAAATGATATAGCAACAGCAGCACCTACAAAAATGAAGAAAAACCACAAACCCCAGCTGAAAAGGGAAAGTGCCGCAGTTCGCCTCAAACCATAAATTGGATCTCGCCTTAAAATCAACATGCTCACTGCATAGTCAATAATCAAATTCACAAAAAATAGAGAAAAACCCAGAAGCAAGCCATTAGCTACCCCTTCGGGGAAGGGAAAAAGGATAACGGTAGAAAACAGCCCCCCACTTATGCAGGTCAAAGCTAGAAGTAAAAGCACTTTTTTGTATGATGGAATCATAAATAAAGATGAATAATGCTTAACTGCTCTATCCATCGACTGACTTAATGAACCTGCAGTCGTCGCATCCATCCTCCAAGTGAATTTTTGTATAAAAGAAGCACAAACATATTAAAGTGTCGTGAAGTCGCTTATAATTATCACGCAAAGTTAAAACACTCTTTAAATAACCATTACATACAGCAGTTTTTCGCTTTTAACATGAACGATTAAAAACTGTGCGACAATAAACCATAGTGCGCATACTGTCGCAACATTAACGCAATAATACTTGAGGAAGGGCAACTGTTTTATCTCTAAAGCGTCAATTATAGATTTTGCGAATCACATGCCAGAACAAAGTATACCACCAACAATATTTCATATGCTCGAGAAAAATCTAAGTAAGAAAATACGTGTGATTCTGGATCCCTCCTATGGTTTTGAAGGGACATTGGTGGCTGTAACGCATGACCCTGCGGGGATATGGCTTTCAGACGCCGAAGCCATCATACTGCGTGCGACTATTGCCCAGCCTATTCCACAGGTTGCAGGCAGGGAAGAAAGAAGTGAAACATTCATCCACCTTAACTCTGTCCAGCGAATAGAAGTCTTGCATATAACTTCTCGCCGTTAACATTACCAGTCTAGAAGAACACATTTGCTAAAACACATACTATTACTAATGCTACTGCTGCGGCCACAAGAATTTCTGGTTTAACCTTGACTCCTTCGGTTTCCTCTTCAAAGAATCTGAGCAAACCTGCGCTTGCGGCGGGCATTGGCGATGATTTCTCTTTCTTCTTTTTCTTGCTCATTCAGAAACACCCTTTTTACAAATCCAGTTAACCTCTACGATTTTCTCCATTATTAATGTTACGTCGTTTCAAAAGAATTTTTATTTATGAATGGATGATAGTTTGATGCAAAAGGTGTTTGTAATGTCAAATCCTCGAGAAGAATATAATCATGTGTTTGACCTTCTACAACAACATCACAAATGGTTTCAAGAATGCATACCACTTATAGCAAGTGAAAACATTCCAAGCCCAGCTGTCCGCGAAGCGCTCACTACAGATTTTGGAAATCGTTATGCAGAAGGGTGGCCTGGAGAACGTGTCTACGCTGGTTGCCGCTTTATAGATCAGGTAGAGTTCAAATGTATTGAACTCATGAAAAAACTCTTTAACGCAGAGTTTGTAGACGTTAGACCAATTTCAGGCGTCGTGGCAAACCTAGTTGTTTACACAGCTTTCACAGAACCAGGTGACACCATGATGGCCTTGTCCATTCCATGTGGGGGGCACATCACGACAGGAAAGAAAGAGTTGGGTGGCACAGCTGGAGCCGTTCGAGGTTTAGTTGTTGAATATTTACCCTTAGATTATAAGGAATTAAACATAGATGTTGAGAAGGCGAAAAGCAAGATTACGGAGCTCTCGGCAAAAGGTAGGATACCTAAACTTGTCATGTTCGGCGCAAGCGTTTTTCCGTTTCCGCATCCTGTTAAAGAGTTGGCCGAAACAATTCATTCAGTAGGCGCAACAGTTGGATATGATGCAGCACATGTTGCGGGTTTAATCGCTGGAGGACAGTTCCAAGACCCGCTTAGAGAAGGAGCAGATGTCGTCAGCTTAAGCACACACAAAACATTCTTTGGCCCCCAACACGGCGGAGTTCTATCATGGGAGAAAAACGCTGAAAAGATAAAGCGTGCAACATTCCCAGGAATGGTGAGCAACCATCATTTACATGCAGTCGCAGGTGTCACAATTGCTTGTGCTGAAATGTTTGAGTTTGGAAAAGGATATGCAAGCCACATAGTGAAAAACGCCAAAGCCTTAGCCCAAGCGCTTTATGAAAGGGGATTCAACGTTTTGGCAGAACATAAGGGCTTCACACAGTCCCACGTGATCTTAATAGACATAACAAGATACGGCGACGGCGGCGCAATTGAGGAAACCTTGGAAAAGGCAAACATAATAATAAACAGAAACCTGTTGCCCTGGGACATTAAAGAGGGAAGACATTTCATGCATCCAGGCGGCATAAGGTTAGGCGTATCAGAAGTTACACGGCTTGGAATGAAAGAATCTGAAATGAGCGAAATAGCAGAGTTCATTAAACGTGTAATAATAGACAAAGAGCCGCTAGAAAAGGTGAAAGCAGATGTTGCAGAATTCAGAAAGGACTACCAAAGAGTATATTATTGCTTCGAAAATGCCACAGAAGCTTACAAATACATAAAAATCCGATAAAGCGAAAAGACATGAAAGCCCTAGGTGTAGCCTTTAGTGCAAGGAAAAGAGGCAACTGCCTAAATTGCATAGAGTACGTGTTGGCAAAGCTGAAAGAACATGGATTCGAAACTGAAGTTATCAATGCCTATGACTCTGAGATAAAACCTTGTAGCCACTGCAATTATGAATGTTTTGCCCAAGAATTAAGAGGTAAAAAAGAAGAATGCCCGATTCGAGACGACGTCCCAAAGATTTACAGCAAAATGAAAGAAGCAGACATCATTGTGCTCGCGGTTCCAACATATGGCGGTAAAGCCGCCAGTTTGTATTGCGCTTTTACGGAAAGAACGCAGGGAATTATCAAAAGCTACGAAGAATTCAAAAACACCATATTAAACAAAATTATAGCATTAATTGTTGTAGGAAATATTCCTGCTGGCGGCGACCTTGCGTATCACACAGTCATTTTAGACCATAAAGACTGCAAATACCCACTGCAATCAGTGTTGCTGCAAGCTGCAGAATATGGTAGAGGGTCAATATACGGGAATCTAATTGAGGATGAAAAAGTAAGAGACAGATTAGACAACTTAGTGAAGTCAATACTAAAGAGCTGGAAACGTAAGCGGTAACATTGCAGATCACAATATGGACTATTGAATACAGTAACCGCTTTGTAGATACCTTTCTAGAGTTGTTATGAGGTATGTATATGTTATCCTTTAGAAGTTAAATTTGCATCCGAAAATCTCCGGACCTTGTTTCCAAACGTAGTCAGAAAAGTCCATGAATAGCTCCACATATCCAAGGTTTTTGAAACCTTGTTTGTGTAGGAATTTTATAGTTTTCATGTTTCGTGCCACCGGTCTTATGTTGAGAAGCCTCACTCCGATTTTGCGGGCTTCAGAAATAACAGTCTCTATCAGTTGCTTCCCTACTCCTCTGCCACGGTAGCCTTTGCAAACTATGAGAGGCTCTATTTCAGCTTCGTTTCCCTCAACAATTAATCCGACAAGCCCAACCACCCTAGGATCATCGACAGCTACCCAAAGCCTTTCTGAACCAACTTTGGCCAAGTGTTTGTCAAAGTAGTCTTCTGGGTGTTCTCCGCCAATGGTTTGGTCTTGATAGATTTCACGATGCCACTTGGTTAGCTCTCGCCACAAAGAGCGGCACTGCTCTCTATCATCCTCCCGATAATTTCGAATTACAAGGGACATTGACATTGTTTCACCTAAATTAAAAGCTTAGATTACTTTTTATCTTAAATAGTACTCGTTTTTCAGATAGTGCGGGTGAAAGTTTGCATATATCCGAGTTTCAGAAAATGATGCACCACCTATATTTCCATAGAGATTCAAAACGCGGTACTGTGGGAACATACAATTGGCTTATAGACGAAGTGAAAGAACTAGAGGAAGCACTGGAATCGAACGACAAAAAAGCCTTGGAAGATGAATTCGCCGATGTTATCGCATGGTTAGCTTCACTTGCAAACATCACCAACATAGACCTTGAAAAGGCAGCTCTTAATAAGTATGATAATAAATGTCCAAAGTGTAAGCATTCGCCATGCCAATGCCCTTTTTAACCCAAATTCACTAAACGCTTCTGCCCTAAACCAGTAACTACCCAAATGTGCGGTTTACTTTGTTTTCGCTCGATTATTCCTTCTGCCTCTAAAAGCCTCAGATGGTGCATAACAACTCCATAATGCATTCCTGTTTCTTTGGAAATGGTTTTAGCATCAACAGAACGCTTATCCAAACCGTTCAGTATTCGGGTTCTTGCCTGCAGACCAAGCCTGACGTTTTTTATGTTTGATAAGTAAGCTTTAGGATGATAAGCCTCTCTTAACATTTTCACCAAGAACAATTATGCTACTGCCATAGAAAAGTTTTCTTAGGCAAAATCTGTTAAGCTTATTTGCTTTGGCTTTTTGCTCTCAAACAGAGCGTTAATCTCCTCTTTCATAAGCAAAATCCTTTGAGCATAATACCTCGGTAACTCATATTTATCAATCAAATGCTGTGCTGCTTCCAAGTATTTTTCGATGCCACCGCGATAAACTGTTAAGGTTAATGGCCCACCACAAGCTGAGCATACACCGCGTAGAGGCAGACGGCGAAAACGCTTGTTGCATAACTTACATCTGAAACTTTGCGTTGAGAAAGCCCGTAGGTTTCCAGCAATGTCTCGAATAAAGTGTCTAGTTAAAACTTTTAAGGCCACTTTTTTGGCGTCTACAGCCTCGATTTTCTCAGCTAACTCAAGTTGGCTGTTCAGTTTCTCCACCATCGTTTTAAATTGTTTGTATGAGCTTTCAGCATTTCCCATGTTGATATTAGAAACAGGCGTCGTAGATTTGAAGCCTTCAAACTGTGCCTCAGTGCCAAGCCGATACTCGATAAGGTCTATGAGGCGGTTAACATGTCTTGCTTCAACATTTCCCCATGTTTTCTCATAAAACTCGAGAGGATAAACTTGGGCAACATCAACATCATGCACTTGCCTTTGCACCTCTTGCGTATTAACAATTGGAATTAAAAGCAGTGGAGCATCCATTATTCCGCCTATTTGCGCGGGCAAGTAATCACGGGAAAAGTCGATAAGGGTGTCTAACGCCAGCATTAAAGCGTCTTCGTCGCCGTCGCAATCCCTCCGCTTGGCTGAATGCCAAATTGGATGGGCATAACAGACGTTTAGATTTGTAAAGCCGACGGCGCGACCTAAAATACCAACAGAAGTGTGAGGAGCTAAGCCAACAACTAAATGCCCGACAAGGTCTTCCATCCGCTTTATATTGTAGTAAGGTGGAAGCCCATAAACCTTCATTAGCATCTCATCTATGAAGCTCGCAACTCGTATGAAGTATTCTACACATTTCATGGGAATGACAACATCCTGAAGCTTCAGTTCACATATCTGGTTTGAATCCGTTAATGGCGTACCATAAACGTCTTGAGCATAGCCGAGCTGTCTAAGCTTTTCAACTGGAACCCCAATTTCAGCGGGCTTAAAATGAGTTAGTGGAGCATTTGTGGAATCGAAACGTGTTGTTCCATCCTTGTAGACTGATAAATCATATTTTGCACGTAAAATACCCTTTTCAATAATTTCTGGAGTCTTCGTTTCATTTGTTAAACCTTTGACGCCCTTTAAAACCTTAGGCATAGAAACTCCTAGACGACTACATGTGCTCTCAAGCAATTCCCTGAAATTAACAACTTGCCTTTGATATTTTTTAGCGGGCAATTTACAGACTGGGCACTCATCCTCCTTCAAATTTTTCCCGCAACGAGGACAAGCCTTCTCATAAAATGTTTCAGAGCCACAAGCAGGACATTTAACCCTAAAAGTGTAAGTATTACAAATTGGGCATTTACGTTTAACAACTTCAACGACAACATGCTCTTTTTTCGCTGCTTCCACAACATCTCTTTGGGTCCCCCCAGCTAAGCCAACTGGAAAAAGAACATGAACAAGGGGCTTCATCTCACGTCGCTTGGCTTTTTCCGGTCTTCCCATCCGTGCACCTACGAGTGTTGGAGACTTTTCCATAACCTGCACACCAGACAATAAACTAATTGTCTCTAAAAGAGATTTAGCAGAAGAAAAGTCCACAATCTTAGAGGCACCATAGCCAAGACAAAACGCGAATGCATAGGCATCATCGCCTTCAATAATAATTTTGCCATCCAAAACTTTATGCGGCAGACATAATGCTTCCAAAGCTCTTTTTACATTTGCCTCCATTTCACCAACAATTTTGCTGACAGCACCATTTTCATAAGACACTTCGGAGCCATGAAGCCATTTTATTAACATTTGAAGCTCGTCAATCGAGGAAAGGTTTGACCAGAAAAATGTGAAGGCGGGGTGAAGAGGCACATGCAACGTTAACGATAAGGATATAGCCTCCTTAACACTGGGCTTGTTGGTGAATGGACTTTCTACAAAAAATTTCAATCTTTCTTTCGGAATGCTAACAGCTTCTGCAGCCTTTTCAAAGTCTCCATTAAACTTTTCCGCAAGAGCTTTTAGCACATCCTTAGCCCACCACTCTTCAACGTAACCGGAAGGTGCAAGAAGTTTGCTATTATACAAAAAGTCTCCGAAGCTGATTAAAATGTCACCCAAAAAAAGGATTTTCTCGATTTCGCCTTTTATCTCTTTGAAATTTTCAAGGGAGACGTGAACAACGGAACCGTCTCTTAACAGAACAATAGGCGGTTCCACGGAATCGACCGGAACAGCAATGCCGCCCTTTCCCGGAAGTTCTAAACGCAATTGCGTACCCGTAGCCAGAAAACCTTGAAGCGCAAGCATTGTAGCCGGATGGATGCCCACAGCAGCTAGACCTGTGTTCCGCGCTCTACCGTATCTTAAACGAAAACCTCCGCGTCTCGAAGGAAATGAAAATATTGGGCGCCCAGCAATAACGTCATCCATGAACCCAGCGGACTTTCTCTCAGATTTTTTACGGAATTCCTTAAGCCAATCCCATCCTTGAATCCCAAGTTTTTCGATGATTGCCAAAACCTTTAAAGCACGCCCAATAACGCCGTCATTTACAACTCTAAGCGCTCCGCCTCTCACGCGGTTGGTCTCTATCCGAGGAAGGTTTCGAAAAGAAGAAACCTCAACAGGGTCCGATTCAGTGCCAGTTACTTCAACCGGAAGCCACTCAAGCGCCTTCCGCAACTCTTCATCTGAAACATGGTATTGAAAACGACCTACAGAACGTTCATAAAGCCTCATCTCTTCAATGAATCGTGATATCTCTTCTTCAGTAGGTTTATAGCGATCAAGTCCTGACAGGCGCCTAACGAAATCTCCAACAACTAGCGTTAAAGCTTGATCCGTTCCGCCAGCAGACCTTATAGGCCCAGCAAAATAAACAGCAAGGTAACGTGTCCGATCACGATTAGTTTTAATTTTTACTTTGGCCACTCCTTGTAAAGGCGCAGCAGTGAGCCCCTCTGTTAGAATCGCAAGAGCCGTGCGTATGGCTTGCTCAGCCGCAGCTTCAGCCTCCATATGTCCAAATTTGCCATAAACAATTTCTTCAGCAATTTTAAAGGCCAATTCTTCCCTTGGAAGCCTTGCACTCAACTCTCTGATGCTCTCAGCGACACCCTTTGGTCCTACAAGTCCTTCTACAAGGTCAGCTAGGTCTCTCGCAATCATGCATTCTGTTTTTAATGCCGGATCAAACCCTTTTTCCCTGGCTTTTTCACTTATCGCGTATAATTGTATGAGCTTGCTTTCCAGTTTTTCTACATATTGACGATATAATTGACTCATTGGGCTGTTCAAGGTACGCCTCCTCAAACTCTTGTGTTTATTAGTTTATTTTGTTTTTCTCAAATAAAAATCAAAAATTGTGTCTGCTGGAAACCTTTACTTCGTGTGAATTCTACATAAAAATAGTGTGCCCCATTTTTCCTTTGAGTGTCCAGTTGACTTCTGATAAGCTTCTATTGCAATTTTGCTTCGTCTATCAGCGCATTCTTTACATCGCATATGCCTTAAATTAGATGGCCCATCACATACTCCACAGTTAAGTATCAATACCTCGCCTAAACTTCTCAGCGTCGCCCAAGCATATTCCTGCTCATCATATTGCGGTTCAAAATCCGGCCAGGCATCATAGATGTTTTCATCTTCCAAAATTTTCTTTAAAGCGTTAAAATAGTTTTCAAAAGCCGTCAAATAACTGTCACATCCTAAACCGCTTTATGCCCTCTACAATTTCGGCCACTTTACTCTTGACCTCAGCGTTTTCAATAACATTGCCCGTAACTATTATGTCAGCACCAGCAGAAGCGGCAGCCAACGCTTGACTTCTGGATTTTATCCCTCCTCCAACAATTAAAGTAACGTCAATGTAACTTTTAACAAGGCGAATCATTTCGGGAGGAACCGGTCTCCTCGCACCTGATCCTGCTTCTAAATATATGAAACGCATACCCAAATATTGCCCTGCCAGGGCATGTGCAGCAGCAAGTTCGGGTTTGTTATATGGAACTGGAACCGCTTTGCCTACAACACTGGCAGTGCCGCCGTCGCCAACAATTATGTACCCTAAAGGAATTGGCTCTAAACGATACTTTTTGATGAGTGGAGCGCCTAAAACTTGAGCGCCCATTAAGAAGTACGGATCAGCGGAGTTTAGGAGAGACATAAACCATATAGCATCAGCGTAACGGCTTATACCCGTAACATTGTTTGGGAAAAGAATTATAGGAATTTTGACAGTACGTTTAACAGCCTTAGCAACATCATCTAGGTGAGCAGCAGAAAAAAATGTTGAACCGCCAATCATGATAGCAGAGGTCCCGCTTAATTTTGCCTTGCTAGTGATTCTTGAGGCTTGAGGGGACGTTACTTTTTCAGGGTCTATGAGAGTTATGTGAATAGTGCCTTCAGACTCGATTTTCTCAAGCAAGTATTTTTCAACAGACCCTACCATAAAGATCAGCCTAACTATGCGCCCTTGAGCTCGAGTGCAGAGACTTTTCTAGAGCATCCGTAAATTTTGTCTGTAAACATGCAGTAAATGTCTATCTCGCCTTGTGCAGGTTTAACTTGAAACTCCTCTTTAAAGCCGCAACTGCCGCAACCCACAACAGCGCGACCTTCCTCACGAAAAATTTCAACCCTAACCGTCTCCTTCCCACATCTAGGGCAAGAGAAAAATTTAGGTAAATGTTTCTTGGGAATGCGAACAACTTTTCTCCTTCTTCGTCCCATGCTCCAATCCTTCTATACCGTAGAACTCACATCACACCAGTATTTTATGTTTGTCCTTAAATACCCGCCTGCAACCATAAACAATGAGGAAGCATCGCTTGGAATTGGCACCTTCCGTTCTAAATTTGGACTGGCAGGAAGTGGAGACAAAAATAAAGCGGTTCATTAAGGATTATGTGGAAAAATCCGGAGCAAAAGGGATAGTTGTGTCTTTATCTGGTGGACTTGACAGCAGCACTGTGGCTGCACTTTCTGCTTTGGCCATAGGTGGAGACAAAGTTTTAGGGCTTATATTGCCTGAAAAAGAAACCCGTATCGGAAAAGACATCGAACACGCTAAAGTTGTTGCAAAAAAGTTTCGCTTAAAATCACAAGTGTGTGACATCACGCCGACTTTAGAAGCATTCTACAAAACAATACCCATCTTTGACCCAGCAGAAAAAGTTTGCAAAGGCAATGCAAAAGCAAGAACTCGAATCGTTTACGTTTACTATTACGCTAACAAGCTCAACTTAATTGTCTGTGGAAGTTCAGATAAATCAGAAACAATGGCAGGTTACTTTACGAAATGGGGTGATGTTGCAGCAGATATATATCCAATAATGGATCTGTACAAAACGCAGGTTCGAAAACTTGCCCAACACATAGGTATCCCAAAGGAAATCGAGACAAAGCCTTCTACACCAGCTTTATGGCCAGGTCAACTTGCAGAAAAAGAACTCGGCATAAAATATGAACAGTTAGACCTCATACTTTATGGACTGGAACATTTTATGAAACCAAAGGAAATTGCAAAACAGTTGGGTATAAAGAAGGAGCTAGTGAATAAGATAAAACATAGATGGCTTTCCACAGAACATAAAAGGCGAATGTTTTTAACACCAAAACTTGAATACCGAACAATAGGGGCAGATTTCAGACTCCCGCGCAGTTATTATTAAACTAGTAAAGGGGAGTATAGTAAATAAAAGAGAAAATCAAAATAGCCTTAGCACAAATGAGCTGCAAGCGTGAAGACAAAGCAGAAAACCTAACGAAAATAGAGAAAACCGTGATTAAAGCCAAAAAGCAAGCCGCAGACCTTGTAATTTTTCCAGAACTTTCATTGACTGGCTACGTAGTTAGAGATCAAATCTACGAGTTAGCAGAAACAATACCGGGGCCGTCAACTAAAGTCATAGAAAATATAGCCAAAAAGACAAAGGCACATATCGTTTTTGGCATGCCAGAATTAAGCGAAAAAACACAAGCAACCATTTACAACGCCGCGGTTTTCGTAGGCCCTGAAGGCCTTATAGGAAAATATAGAAAAATGTACCTTCCAACTCACAGCGTTTTCGAAGAGAAAAGATACTTCCGCCCAGGATATCAAGCGGTAGCATTTGACACAGAGCTTGGAAAAATAGGCTTAATCATATGCTACGACATTTTCTTCCCAGAAGTAAGCAGGCTAACGCGCCTGAAAGGAGCCCAACTAATAGTCTGCATTTCTGCTTCTCCGGCAGTTCGGCGAACGTTTTTTGAAACATTAACAGTGGCAAGAGCCATAGAAAACACAGCTTTTCTAGCTTTCGTGAATTTGGTAGGCATAGAAGATGGGTTACAGTTTTGGGGAGGAAGCAGAATCGTCGGACCTAACGGGAAAGTCCTTGTCCAGGCGAAATATGATGATGAAGACCTTGTGATGTGTGATGTTGATTACGCTGACATAAGGTCCTTAGAGACTTTTGTCCCTACCTTGAAAGATTTGCGACCTGAACTTTTTGGCGAACTGAAAAAACAAGCTGAAAACTTGTAAAACAAAAGATTCGCTTTCTAAGGAGTTCTCTTGAACGTTTTGACAGTCTTCTCTATGCGATTTAACGCTTCTTCCAACTGTTCGTACGCCGCAGCATAAGAAATTCTTATGTAGTCTTCACCATAGCTGCCAAAAGCCGAACCATGAACTGTCGCGACATGCGCGCTCTTTACAAGAAATTCTGCAAACTCTTCTGAGGACATGCCGAAATCCTTTATCTTTGGGAAAACGTAGAAAGCGCCCTTTGGTAGGATACAGTTAAAGCCTTCAATCTCATTAAGCCTCTTGTAAACCAAGTGCCGGCGCCTATCAAACTCCTGCACCATTTCCTTAACAAAATCTTGTGGCCCTTTCAATGCTGCTAAGGCAATGTATTGCGCTAGGGTATCTACACATGCAACCATGTATTGATGCGCAAGCCAAAGAGGAGAAATAAGCTCCCTCTGCCCATAAATAAATCCAACTCGCAAACCTGTCATTGCGTAAGTTTTAGAGAAAGAATTAACAACGAGTGTACGCTCGCGCATTCCTGGAAAAGTTGCAGCACAATGGTGATTAGCGTTATCATAGGTTATCTTTTCATACACCTCATCGGAAATCACAACCATGTCCTGTTCAACCGCAATCTTCGCCAAAGCAGCAACTTCATCACGAGAAAGAACCGCACCGGTCGGGTTATTCGGATAATTCAAAATCATCACACGTGACTTCTCTGTGATAAGCGACATCACATCATCAATAGAAGGTTTAAAACCATTTTCCTCTAGCAATGGAACAGAAACAGGAACTCCACCAGCCAAAAGAACACAAGGCTCGTAACATACGAACCCTGGATTTGGAATTAGAACCTCGTCACTAGGATTTATTAAAGCAATCAGCGCCGAGAAAATTGCCTCAGTGCCGCCAACAGTTATTAAAATTTCAGAGTTTGGGTCAAAACTGAGGCCATATTCACGATAAGCCTTTTGCGCTAATGCCTCTCGAAGCTCAGGAATCCCATTGGTCGGTGCATAATGCGTTTTACCTTCTTTTGCTGCTTGCCACCCAGCCTCCAATGCGTGTATTGGAGGAGTGAAATCGGGTTCTCCTACGCTTAAGTTAATAACATCGGGTATTTCTTGGGCTAAAGCGAAAAAGTGGCGTATTCCAGAGAGTTTTATGCGTTTTAAGCGTTCTGCGGGTTTAAAGCCTGAAACCAAGAGATGCCCCGACTATGCATTGTTCACATAAGCATAAAATGTTTACGTTAGTAAATCAGTCATAATGAACGTAAAAGTCTCGATAACTTTAAAAGGATAGCCCGTATACAAAGTTGTATCCACTAGAAGTAAGCTACGCTGGGAAAAGTTTGAAACTAAAAGAAGGCGTTCAATCATGGCTAATAAGCTCCCAAAATGACCCCATTGCAAAAATACTCGCAAAAAATAGCCATTTAACAAAAACACAGCTAGAAACGCTGCTCATTGACGTTTTATCTGAAAACATCGCCAGCAAACCGCTAAAATACGATGAAAAAGCCAGATTAAGGCTAACAAAGGCAAAAATAAGCCGAGGAGCCTTTAATAGAACTTTAAAACAAGCAAAAGAAAACGTCATAAAATCAATTTATACCGTACTACTTTTAGGGTACTTAGGAATCTTTGAAAGCACAACTCTTGACCCGTATCTGGAAATAGCCAACAAATTACAAGAATACAGAGAAGCGTACAAGAGCATACCCAACAAAAGTGAGGAACTAAATGAACATCTGAAAATCATAGAAATGATAAGAGAAGAGCTTGAAACAAGCCTAAAACAGCTTTCAAGCTCATCCGAGGGCACTGTGTGACGTCACAAATCACACCAAAAAGTGAACCGTTGGCAGCAACAATAAGCACACGCATAACAATTAGCAGATAAAAACGCTGGAAATCCAAAAATAACCGAAAAAAAAAGCTTTAGAGTATACCAGTTTTTGTTTCAAGGTAGCATACGCTTGCTTTTTAAAGTGTGATGTGTGACATCATAGATTCCGTAAGCAATGTAAAATACCATAATCTTTAAATCTTTTATAGTAAAATTGTGATTTGTGATGCAACATGAGTGTATCGTTCGTAATCACATGTAAATCACAGAGGCGCGTTAATTGGATGAGGCTATACTAATTCTTGCAGGTGTTTTGCTTGTTGTAACTGTTGGCGCTGCAATTAAGTATTATAAACAACTTCGAAGGGTTCAACGGGAGTATGAAAAGGCTGAACAAGTTGTTGAAGACATTGTTTTGAGTTTTAATAGGCAGATTAGGCAGGAAGCTAACAAGTTGGAGCTTATTGCATATAAGGTTGAGGCAGTTTCTTCAAAAAGTGATAAAGCTTTGAGGAAGGCGGAAGAAGTAGATAAAAAATTGCTACCTTTAGAAAGCAAAATTGGTGCCGCCTTGGGAGACAGAGAAAAGTTGTTAACGAGACTGGATGAAGTTGACAAGAAGGTGTGTGATACGGTGGGATCACAAGAAGCATTAACTGCCAAAATCTCCACAATGGAGGAACTAGCCCGACAGTTTTCAATGGTTCCCGAGGCAAAAATTGAAGCAGTGATACCCATAAAAAGAGAGAAAGTCTTAGCTCCTTTAACGGAGACCGAGTTATCTGTACTGGAAATGTTATCTTTAGAAGGTCCCAAGACGGCGCCCGGAATTAAAGAAAAAATCAGGCTCAGCCGAGAGCACACGGCAAGGTTGATGAAAAAGCTTTACGAAAGTGGTTATCTGGAAAGAGAAACTAGCAAGATTCCTTTTAAGTATAGTGTTAAGAAAGAAATGGAAAAACTCTTGAAAAAGACTGAAAGCAAAGTAGCATAATCCACTACAAAAGAAGAGAGTCTTGTTGGCTTAGCTGTTTGAGGCGTTTCTCCATGTCCAAGAGTTTCTGCGACTCTGGAAGCCCATAGTCTTTTTTTCCCCTTTTGTCCAAATATTCTGGATAGTGCGTAACCTTTATTGGTACAGCAAACCTGATTTTAGGTTCAGATATGAGCAGAGCCTCACCAACGTCGAGCATTTTTATTTCCGTATCGCTGTACTCTAGATAAGGCGTGTTTTCGGTCAGATATGCTCTGTCTTTCCGCAGCTCTGTCTTCATAATGACCTTTGTCCACAATTCAGCGAAAACGTCAAAGTTAATCCTTGAAGGTCGTGGTGTCACAGCGTTGAGTCCAACTCGGTATTTGCGGTATGTTAGGGCGATATCGGAAAATATGGTTCCAGGCTTGTTTGGATCAAGAAACTCATGTGCCTCTTCAAGGGTTATGAGAAGCGTGGGCAGATTCTTCCATTCCTCGTAATTTTCTTCCCAAATGCGCTTATAATAGTTTGCAACCGTTGAAGCCGTGAGGCAGGTAATTTTGTTTTGCTCCTCAGAGCTTATTCCTGAAATGTCTACAAGGCATGTTATTCCCTTACATATGTTCTGAGTAACACTGTCAATAAAGCTGTAATCGGAGGCTGGAAAGAGGTCGTGGGAAAGTGATGATAATTTGAGCATCAGGGCTTCAATAACATGCTTCATCTTGTAGTCTGCGAGACGCCCTACCCCGATGTGCCCCTCTGCCCCATAAACCTCTCTAGTTTCCTGAATCCAAGTCTTGCCCAGCTTTTTGTAAAGTTTCCGAGCAAGCCGGAATTGAGGAAGACCTATGTCAGGAAATAGAGTAATAAGTCTGTCCGGAGTGATTGTGAACAAACCCACAGTCATTTTCCCATCACGTGCAGAATAATACTGGACCTTGCTGTGGAACAGTGGATGATCTCTTAAACCCTTTTGCGGTTTAATCCCCTTTCCTTCAAGAAGCTGGCCGGCAAAATCGAAAATGAGAGCGACTGTTTTAGGACTGTTGTCAATGATTTGAGCATTGATAATTAGTTCAGTGTTTGTTTTTCCCGAACCTGTCATTCCAAACATGCCCATCATTAGCGGTATGGCTTCAATGTTTATGCCAGCTGATCCCAACGCTTGCTCTCCAGAGCGGAGGCATCCAACTTCTAGCTCCCCCGAGAGTTTAAGGACGGGGCAATCTTCCTCGCTGGCTGTGTAAACTTTGTCTTTATAGTTTGGATTAAAGGTTGGAGAACGCACCTTACCAGCTCTCTTCTCTAAAAAAAGAATAGCTTCGACACTTCTGTAGGCTGAGTACGGTCCAAAGGCTTCCTTGCCTTCTGCTTCACGCAGCTGCTCAATTGTGTCAAGTGTGGAGCTACTCTCGGCGTTAACAACTCTCGCGTAGAAGCTCCTCTCACCTGAATTTATTCGAACAATTTGCCCAAAAGAAAGATTGACTTCTTTATTGAGAAAGAAAGATACGGAGTCTCCCTTCGTTCCACACACGAACCCTATAGGCTCAGACATAATCACCCCACCATTCCCAATCAAATGTACGCTTTATCCCATGAAGTTCGTCAGTAAAGCTGCAAGAAAACTCTTCTCTCCGTAAGGCTTCTAGCAGACCAGCATTGTTTAGTGCTTCCTCAATTTGGTCGTGATAAGAAAGTAGCATGGAGTCGGAGGGAGCAGAAAACTCGTGAGCTAACCAAAGAGTTATGGGATAACCAAGACACCTCGGGTCCTCGGATATGCATGTTAAAGGTGAAAGTATTTCGTCGATTTCTCGGTTAGTCAAATATTCCATTATGTCGCAACGAAAGACAAGTGGACTTTCTTCACACAATTTTACAACTGCGATGTCTCCGTATAGATGTTTGTGCATATCGGCTTTTCTCACAGGATGGTAAACCCAAATGCCATAAGGAGACATAGTGTACGTAGTAGCTATGAAATCTCTTCCCATTTCATCATGCAGCGAAGGTGAATTTTTGCTTATAGCAAGAAGGTTAATTCCATCTTTTTCACATTTTTCATAAAGCGATACTCGAAATTTCCTTTCCCCACCAAAATAGCCGCCTCCATCAAGCAACAGGTACGTGCGGCGTACATCCTCATGTACGTCGTATCTTTTGAGCGTATTGTCTGAAAGAAGATTCAAGGCAATTTGGCTTTCCATCTCTATTCTGAAATCCTGCAAAAAACTGCGACGTACATGTACGTCGCCGACCGCAGTACACATTCTTTCCTTATAGCCCCAATTAACGTCACGTTCTTTGACTGAAGCGTATGCTGCCCGCATGAGGTAAATGCCCCAGTTGTTTGCTCTCTTGAGCGTTCTTGTCGAACAATCAACAGCAACGAAACTCCCAGGAAACTCGCTTACTTTTTTCAAGGGCTTTATCAAGGACGCATCTGGTTTGACCGATATCACTGGCTCTTCTTTCACTTCAACTGCCCCTGTAACTCTTCCTTTGTCTATGTAAAACTTGAGTTTCTTCTCCATTTCAGCAAAGTCTGTTTTGATATTGTCGCTCATCTACAGTGCCTCTTACACTAAGGCTAGAACGTAAAATACTCTATTTATAGTAATTGTTGCACGTTTGCTTATTATCCTTTGTGACCTTATTATGGTATTTGCTGTTTCAGTGTGGCTTGTGGAGAACCTGGTGCCACTTTGTATTTCAAGCGGTTAGAAGCCCCGGCCTTCACCAGTATCCCTTTGTTTGCCATTCTAGCAAAATATGTGGCCACGGTGCTGAGACTTATCGGCTCTTTAAATTCCTGTTCGTATGCTGATTGGACCTCTCTCGAAGAGAACCAGACTATGGGAAAATGTTTTTGGACCAATATGCGAACTTTTTCATATTTAGAAAACCCATTACCTGCAACCATTGGATTACTTTCAGGGTTTCCGCCGCTTGACACTCCGCCTAACAATTCTACCAAATCCAAAAGGCGAACAGCCTTTTCTCTAGTTATTTGCCCTTCAAAGGACACAGCATACTTATTACCTTCACTATCGAACAGCTCAAAACGCATCTTTCTCGCGGGCATTAGCAATCTACACCGTGGCTGGTGTTCACACTTTACAGTTCACAAGTTATAGCTATTACGGTGAAAAGGTAAAAAGCAAAAGCGTTGCAACAAGCTGCAAAAAGGAAAATACCGAAAAATTCCAGAGATTTTCACTTTACAAGCATTACAGTTTCTCTAAACAAGAAAAACGCAAAAAACCGCCGTTATGTTCATATCTCCAGTAGAAGGGGAGGGGTGGCTTTTTCACAGAAAAAAGACATAAATGAGTTAATAATTAGTAAAATAAAACCGAAAAAGACGCAGTCTCAAGTTAATTTCACAGAACCTTCGCAACTCTGTGAATCTATACAGAAAGTTGGGCCAATGTGCTAATCATCTATTTGCTATCACCAGTAAAAATATGGGAAAAGGCCGGCGTAGAAAGGAAATAAAAACAAGAGGTACAGCCTAAAATCGGTTGAAAAAGGTAACAAGGAAAGGGGGCACCCCTTAGTTTCCTATGAAGAGGGAAAAAGGTAAAACATGCTAAAATTTATTTCTTGGCAATTTTAGGAAAAAGTATCTAAAAACTTTTACAGCAACAATTATAATACTTTGATTCTCTTTTACCTTTCAGAGTATATTTCCTTTAAAGGAAAAAAAGCAACCGTAAATATTTTAATAGTTAAAACAGAGTTCTACTGGAAATTTAGGGGTGTGACTACGTTCTTTAAGCTTTTGACAGTAGCCTTTCGATTTTCCTTTAGGATTCTTACACTACCAATTTAGTTTTTTGTATGGCAGATTTTATTTTCTAAAGAAGAAAACAAGGCGTTACATCTGCTTAACGAGGAATTATAATGGACAATACTAACGTACTTGACGATGTGTTCGAAAAATTTGTTAACAACATAAAGATCTTTAAGGATAGAGAGGTTCTGCGGCACGACTATTTACCCGATAAGTTACCACACCGAGATGAACAGATTAGGCAGATCGGCGAAACTATGGCGCCTGTTCTGAAAGGGGCAAGAGGTTCCAACGTTTTTATTTACGGAAAAACTGGAACAGGAAAGACAGCCGCAACAAAATATGTGCTCAGTCATCTTGAAGTTAAGGCGAAGGAATTTAACGCACCTATTAAATTCTGTTACGTGAACTGCCGATTAGTAGGCTCTGAATACCGCATCTTTGCAAGTTTATGCCAAAGCATAGGCATATCTGTTCCTTTTACAGGACTATCAGTGGGAGAAATTTTTGACAGGTTCCAAGCGGGTTTGAATGACTCCAAGATTATCTTTATCATAGTTTTGGACGAAATCGACGCCTTGATAAAAACCCGCGGTGATAACCTTCTCTATGAATTGACAAGGATAAATGAGACCTTGTGCGGAAGCAAGGTATCTCTCACTGGTATATCCAATGACCTACGGTTGAAAGAGTTTCTTGATCCTCGAGTTTTTAGTTCACTTAGCGAAGAAGAGATTGTTTTTAGTCCGTACGATGCTGGCGAATTAAAAAACATTCTTCTTGAACGTGCCAAATTGGCGTTCCATGATGGCGCTTTATCTGATGGCGCTTTGAGTATTTGTGCGGCTTTAGCGGCTGCGGAGCATGGTGATGCGAGACGTGCACTGGATTTGCTGCGGGTTGCTGGTGAAGTTGCTGAGCGAAAAGACGCAAGTATTGTAATTGAAGAACACGTTCGAGAGGCTGAAAAACACATTGAACACAACCGTGTTATCGAGGCTCTCCAAAATTTGCCTTTACACTCAAAACTTGTGGTTTTAAGTATTCACCACCTAAGAGAAGCAGATGCCCACCGGGTCATTACGGGTGACATTTATGAAGTTTATAGTGAACTTTGTGGAGAATTAGGTGTTACGCCATTAACCCAGCGTCGGTTGAGTACTCTGGTGAATGAACTTGATTCTATGGGGCTGTTGAATTCGAAAATTGTAAGCATGGGAAGGTATGGACGCACAAAAAAGATTAGGTTGGAGATAACACGCACTATTATTAGAGATGTTTTTGCTAATGACAGTAGGCTTGGACGTTTGGTCGGTTATGAGCCGAAATGCCTTTCGAAACTTGCCAATAGTAGGAGTTGAGGACGGAAGTTTTCAAAAAGGCATAACACAAAGAGTCCTGCTTGCAGTAGTTTTGTTTAAAGGGTTAGAAATTGAGAATATTAAAATCACGAAGATAGCAGTCGACGGTATGGATGCAACGGAGAAGCTCGTCGAAATCTTGAACGGGTGGGAAGTTGCTGCCGTTATACTTGCTGGCGTATCTTTTGCAGGCTTTAACATAATCGATCCAACCGTAATTCATGAAAAATTCGAGAAACCAGTTATTATAGTAACGCGAACAAAACCTGACAACAAGGCGGTCAAACGGGCACTCCAGAGACATTTTGAAGATTGGAAAATACGCTGGGAAGTGTTTGAGAAATTAGGTTCTTTTCACAAAGTGGCTGTCTTAGCTGATGAACCACCAATATATGTTGAAACAATAGGCGTGGATGTTAAATGGGCTTGTAAGCTTATTAGGGCTTTAGCTGTTTGCAGCAGAGTTCCCGAACCAATCCGCGTTGCACGATTGATTGCACGTGGGTTGTCCTAAATAAACGGGATAACAGTAACTTCTAACGTTTGAAGATTTACCACAGGAACTTTTCCTGGCGTTGGCACAAATCCAAGTCTTCGCATGTAATCTGTTTGTTCCTGCCATCCGCCCGAGTTTACAATTAACACTCCACGATAATTGCTGTATCCCAACGCGTGTATATGACCAGCGTGAAATATGTCTGGAACACGCTCAATAACCAAGGGGTCTCTACTTTCCGGCGACAACATTGTTTTCCCACCATATACTGGTGCTAGATGACGACATTGCAACAACAATTTCATTGCCTTTTCTGGGTGACTGGGATCCATGCCTGGAACCGTTGAGATAATATCATCTAAGCTGCGGCCATGATCTAATAATACTTCAACGCCGTGGAGACTTGCGAGGCATGGGTTTCCAAGAGAATAGACCTTTCTTGACTCTTGCAATGCTTCTAGGAAAGTGTTTGATATTGCGGGCTGAGGCAGGGCTTTTCTGGAGGCGTCATGGTTTCCGGGGATGATTATTACTTCTATATAGTCGGGAATCTGCTCGATGTATTTTGCAGCAAGCTTGTATTGCCCATGGACGTCTTTGATTGCAAGTTCTTTTATCTGGTTTGGGTATACTCCTATTCCGTCTACAATGTCTCCGGCTATTAGAACGTATTTGACGTGGCTTGCTATTTCCCTCATTTTTTCGTCGCCATATCTGCCGTTAAGCCACAAAATGAAGCGGCTGAAGGCTTCTCTCTGGAATTTTGTGCTCCCCACATGCATGTCTGAGGTGAGTACAGCATAGAGAGGAATCGGAGCTTTATGTTGAGGTTTTTGTGCGATATCTGGAAAGATTATGTCTTCAGCAATTAGGAGATTGCTCCTCGTTTTTACGACACTTAGGCAGACAACTTGGTCAAGCAAGAGTAAACGTGCTTTTTCCAGGAGTTCTGTCGAGGAGTTTTGAGAGACAAGCACCATGGTGTTTGCATGCAAATCCTCAACAGTCAGCAGTATTTTCTGTTTTGCTTCTCTCCTTTCCGTTATCATTCCAATTATTTTGAGCTTCGTGTTCGCTGGAGCCTTTAAAGCGTCGATAATAGATGCTGCGCTTTTGACATCCATCCTTTGTCTTAGTAGCTTTTCTATTCGCTTGAATCTATCTCGGAAGTATTCCAGATAGTCTTCGATAATTCCGCTTGAGCTTAGTTTGGCGGCAGGGTCATCAATTATCTTGATGTTTGGTTCGACTTCTTTTGCATAGGGACGGAACTGCATTTTTCCCTCTGTGATGTGTATTTCTGGTATTGCTTGGGACGGTTTCTCTAATAATTGAGTGGAAATCTCCTTTTTTGGTTCTGACGATTCCACAAGGTGTTCCAAGAAGCTTCTGTCAATAAATAGTGGCTTTTCTTTTAAGGCTTCAATTTCATGTATTGCCTTGCTCATTATTTCTGTTGGGTCTTGTGTAATGGCCAATGTGCTAAGGAATTCAAAGGCTTCCTTGTTTATTTGGTACCCTGCCGCAATTGTCAATTCTACGGCTTTCTGTAGTTTTCCAGCCTCACTCATATTTGAAGTGTTCTCCAGTCTTGCTTTTTTGGAATGATTATGTAGCCTTCTTCTTCGTCACCTAAAGCCTCTGTTTGGTTTCTCATGTAGAGGTATGCTGTTAAAGCTGCTATTACAGCGTCAACTTCGTGAGGCGTCAGGGTGCGCACTTTAAGGTCTCCTTCTAAACCTATTTGCGTTAAGACGGTTTGAATTTTTCCCCAGTTTTTTGGCGGTATTTTTAGGGCTTTGCATGTTGATGTTGGATGCACTTCTATTGTTTTTAATCCTTTTTCTGCTATTAGCCTGTTCAGTTTCATGGCGCGCATTGTAAGTGTTCTCATTGCTGGGAGAGTTGGCGGAAAAACACGATAGCCACTCTTTATCATTTCTTTATCTGCCTTTCTAAGGAGTCCACTTTTTGGAAGACTAAATGGGGCGTCAACTGCTATAATCTCTGGTTTATTCTGGGTTATGGCTTCAAGTATTTGGTTATCCATATATAGTAGACGTGTTTCCACCTTTTTGTATTGCCAAGACGCCCATCCTGTGGGATTTTCTGGCTTTCCTGCCAAGTCTATACCCATTATAACTTTCGTTTTCAATTCTAACACTCACGTCTACTTTTATATATTGGATTTTTGTTTAGATACGTTATATGCCAAAGACGCATCTCTTTATTGGTATGGTGAAGTGAATGGGTGAATTACGCAAGGTCCAGCGCACCCCGAGTGGTACCTTCTTTGTTTGCTTACCTAAGCCTTGGGCTGAACGCTATGGTTTGAAACGGGGCTCCGTGGTAGCAATTACTGAAACCAACGATGGTAGGCTTCTAATAGACACCGAATATGCTGTTGAACCTTCTCCCCGCACCATTACTTTGAAGCCTGGGGCCTATTTGAGTCGTGAAATTATAGGAAAGTATCTGCTTGGCTTCGACATTATCAATGTTGAGGCGAAGGACCGTATTAGCTTTGAGGTTCGGGGCACTGTTAAGAATGCCGTCAGTCGGTTAATTGGATTGGAAATTGTTGAGGAAGATTATTCGCGTATTGTTATGCAGTGTTTGTTAGAGCCTTCAAGCTTTCCGCCTGAGAAGATTCTTCGCCGAGGCTACACAATCGCTGCTGGTATGCACCGCGATGTTGTTAATGCGCTAGTAGACGGAGATTTGCACTTAGCTAAAAGCGTCATAGCCCGCGACGACGAAGTTAACAGGCTTCACTTTCTTTTGGTTCGCATTCTGCGTACCATAATCCAAAATCCTAGTCTAAGCGAGAAACTGGGTGTTCGTTCAATCGAATGCTTAGACTATCGCCTTGTAGCGAGCTTGGTGGAAGCTATTGGTGACGAATGCGTGCGAGTAGCGATGAAAACAGTTGAGTTAAAAGGCACAAAACTAGGTGAAGATTTAAAGAAATCGCTTGTCGACTTCCACATGGTTTGCTTTGAAGCTCATGAAAATGCTCTAAAAGCCTTTTTAGCTGGCGATACAGGTTTAGCTGAAAGCGTGCGGGGCGTGCGAGAAAAAATTGAAAAAATGTTTACTGGTGTTGAAAAAGTTGTAAAAGGACAATCCCTCGACATCATGCCACATGTTTTGGCTGTTGCTTCATTTATCAGGCAAATTTATGAGCATAGCGTAGACATAGCAGACTTGGTGATGCCGAAAAAACTGTAAATTGCCTCTTTTAGAAGGGAAGTTTATCCACTTTTTGTGGTGTTTTGGCTAATGAAATATGTTCATTCATTCTTAATTCATTAGTGTACTGTACTTCGCCACTTATTTGACAATTAGATTCGATTATGATGTTTTCACCGTAAATATTTTCTGCGTGTGCTCCGCTTCTTAGAAAAATCTTTTTTCCATAGATATTTTCTGCGCGCGCTTCTCGACCAATAATGACTTGATCTGCCTTCATAGGTCCGCGAACTTCACCTCTTTTTCCTATTTCAACAAACCTTGCAGTTACGCCGTCAACCGTTGTTATTGACCCACCAACTTCTACACTCTCTTCAACAGTGGCTTTTCTTGAACGTATTACGCCGCCGACTTCAATGTTTTTTGTTGACACATCTCCGCCAATTTCCGCTTTACCTCCCACCTCCAGGTTTCCAGAAAGTTTTAACGATCCGCTGATTTCTACTCTACCTCCTACGTCCATTTCGTCACCTTCGCCTGAACCTATTATCTCTACTTTGCCTCCCACATCAATTTCTCCAAACTCTAAATCTCCTTCAACCCGAAATGAGCCTCCTACATCTATTTTTTCACCCTTGTTTTTACCGGCGAGCCGAACGGTTCCACCAACATCTATGCTTTCAAATTCTAGTGGGCTATTTGACTCAAAACTTCCTCCCACATCAATTTCTCGAATTGTTCCGCCACAAACTTTCGCTGCCCCTCCTACATCCAATTTTGTTATATTCACTTTAGATTCAATTGAAACACTTCCTCCCACGTCGATTTTCTCTGCCTTCGTTTCTCCTTTGGCTTTAAAGCTTCCGCCAACATCTATGTCTTCAGCTTTTACATTTCTATCAACTTTTAGGCTTCCACCGATGTCAGCTTCCTCCACTGTCAGATCCTTGCTCACATATAGAGCCTCATCAACATCTACACGTCGCGCAGTCATATTCCCGTCAACTTCTAGGCGTCCATCTTCGACTTCAACATTATTTTCTACCTGCAGATCTCCATGTATTGTTACATTGTCTTGTGCTTCTAGGTTTTCTGCTGAAAGATTGCCCTCAAAGATGTTGTCTCCTTCACAGTAAATCGTTCCGGAAACCTTCACCGCTGGTGGGTTGCCTGTTCCCTTTATGATTGAGTGTTCGCCTACCGTTAAGTCTCCTTTAACAAAATCCAGTGTTGTTGTACTTTTTGAAGGGATGGATGTTTTGCTGTTCATGATTTAACCTCCATTTGAGCCTGTGATTACCGATTTAAAAGGGGAACTCACATTTTGTGACTACCTCTTTGCCTTTAGATTGCTAGTTGTCTTCTCAGCAGCACGATTGCTTCGGCTTTCTTTTGTTCCACTTTTGTCTTATATTCTGTAAGTATTCCAATTGTTTTGTATGCAGGCGAATTGATTGTTGTTCTTGAATCTTTTACTTTAACATAGATATTTTTAACGATCCCAAACAATCTTTGGGTTTTTGAACTGAAATTTCCCTTTACTTTTTGCTTTCGGCCTAACTCAACTTTTATTGGATCTTCCATTCCTATCACCTCTTTCTTGATGAAAAGAAGTAGCCCTTTGACGCTTTAAAAAGCGACGCACATGTTGAGAACACCCTTTGTAGTCACAAATTGTGACTGTTTTTATTCTTCTAATGCAGCGAAAAACTTGCGCATGCGTTTGAATGTTTCGAGATATTCTAGGCCCCATTTTGTTGCTCTGTATTTTTTGCGGTCGTCTACGACTATTTCTCTTATGAAGCCATGTGAAACTAGAAAATTCACAGCTTTCTTTGCTCTATCTACGGGCATGTTTGCCCCATAAGAGATTCTAGTTAAAGAGCATAAATCCTTCTTTGCAATCATTTCTATGATGTCTGCGTAAATATCATACTTTGTTCTTTTCCGTTCGTTGGACAACATATAGCTTCTCCGAATTTCCAATATTATTAAATGCTGATTTCTTAATCTTAATTGTGGTGAATACCCGTGCATCAGACCATTTCTGGCCCTAAACAGTATCATATTGCTTGTGGAAAAGGCGATTTGGCTGAATATTTGCTTGTTCCAGGCGACCCAGATCGTGTTCCAAAAATTGCTGGTTTTTGGGATTCCGCAAGAGAAGTTTCTTGCCATCGTGAGTTCCGCAGTTTTACAGGCAAATATAAAAGAGTTCCAATCTCTGCCCTATCAAGTGGTATTGGTCCAGCTTGCATGGCTATTGTTGTTAACGAGGCTTCTCGCATAGGTGCGCACACATTCATTCGTGTTGGCAGCACTGGCGCCATACAAAAAGACATTGATTGCGGTGATGTGATTATTTCTTCTGCTGCTGTACGCCTTGACTGCGCAAGCAATTGTTACGTTATGCCTGAGTATCCTGCAATTGCCAGCTACGAAGTTGTGTTGGCTTTGATTGAAGCGGCTGAAAGCTTAGGCATAAGCAACTACCATGTTGGCATAACAGCAACAACCGCAGATTTCTATGCTGGACAAAACCGCCCATCAGTTAAAGGATGTCCATCGCGCATGGAAGATTTGCTTCCTATGCTGCGAAAAGTAGGGGTGTTAAACTTTGAAATGGAAACAGCCACGCTATACACTTTGGCAAGTCTCTACCGGCTAAGAGCAGGTTCCATCTGCACCGTTTACGCTAACAGATGCACAAACGAATTCAAACCAGAAGCAGGCGAAGAAAATGCCATAAAAATCGCAAACGAGGCCACAAAAATAATTTACGAATGGGATAAGAAAAAACGCAGAAAGAAAAAGCAATGGTTTTTTCCTTCGTTGCTGACTAAATGACAATCCTTTTAGACAATAAGGCACTTTATTTCTGTTGCCGGGGTGGCGGAGTGGTTATCGCGCTGGCCTCGAGATCAAAAGCTCAAATAAAGAGGCTGGATGGAAGACAAGTAAGCCAGTGAGCCTTCGGGCTCGCAGGGGTTCGAATCCCTTCCCCGGCGCCAAAACATGTTTGAGAGTTAAAGGATATGAAGGCAACAGCGGTTGCGCACCCGATTCAAGGCTTAATTAAGTATCACGGGTTAAGGGATTTGATTCTTAGGATTCCATTTCATGACAGCATATCCGTCTGCGTAGACGCTCTACAAACCATTACAACGGTTGAGGCAACCCGATCATTAAAAGAAGATTTGGTTATAATTAATCGAAAAAAGGCCATGGGCAGAGATTTGGAAAGAATTGAAATTGTCCTTAACAAGCTAAGAAGCATAACTGGATATTCAGGATGCGTTAAGGTTGTTTCCCGAAACAGTATAACTGGTGGAAAAGGCCTTGGCTTTTCTGCTTCGGGTTTTGCAGCCCTCGGCACCGCGGCATGTGCTGCCTTAGATTTTGACATTGATTACGTATCCCTTTCTGAACTGGTTAGGTTGGGTGCAGGCTCCGCTACAAGAAGTCTCGCAGGAAGCTTCGCAATATGGTATGCAGACAAAAGTGGGAAGTCATACGCAGAACTGCTAGTGGAGCCAAAGGCTGTGGATTTAGGCATGGTTATCGTGCCCATTCCCTCATCGATCAGGACGGATGAGGCTCATAGTGAGGTTCTTAGTTCACCGCTGTTTACGGCTAGGCTGAAACACGTGGCCAAAATCATCAGGGCGATGGAAGAAGCCATTAAAACCAAAGATGTTGCCACGATAGGAAGACTTGCCGAAGAAGACAGCCTAAATCTACATGCAAGCACAATGACTGGAAAGGCTCACATGGTTCTTTGGGAGCCGGAAACAGTTTGCATAATAAAAGAGGTTCAAAGAATGCGACGCGAAGGCGTACCAGCATGGTATTCTATGGATACTGGACCGTCAGTTTTCATTAATACTTATACAAATTACATTGAAAAGGTGGCTGATAAACTACGTAGTTTAGGCTTCTCAAGCATCATAAAAAGCAAGGTCGGCGGCAAACCATTCTTAAGCAGTAAACATCTATTCTAAACAAACTACTAGAAAAACCATCTACCGTGTCGCCTTTACAAATTCCAATGCCTTCATAGGACGTCTTTTTTCTGGGAATTCCACAATTTTTATTTTTACCATGTTGAGAAATTCGTTTGCTGCCTTTTTGGCTTCTCTTCTTGTTTGATGCTCTCCTTTCAGTTCAATCCATGGTAGAGTTTCATCAATTTTTATCCATACTGCATACAAGTTTTTCACCATTGTTGGGGATTGAGGAAAGAGTTAGAGTTTGAGTAATTAAAACGGTTATGAATTTTGAATATGGATTCTGGCTATAAAATGGATAGACATTTCTACAACTTAAGAAGAAAAAGCTAGCCGAATCTCCTCCTAAGGTGCAAGGATGTGTATACCATCTTGGGTATCTGAGTAAGCGTTCAAAGAAGGAGAAAATACCTGAAGAATGCATGATTTGCGAAAACATAGTGCAATGTATGCTTAAAAACGTGACCGGCTAATTTGGTGTTTCCGCCATAGCTCATATTCTGTTGTATTTTGCGCTTAGAATGTTCGAATTATAACACTATTGCTTTTCATGATTTCAATTTCAATAAACGCTATATAAATTTCCAAGGCATAATCCGTTTCGCTATCCAAATAATGAAAGCGTACGTAAATGACGATGCATGCGACTTAGATGAAAATGCCATTATTCCACTAGGAACCGTTGGCGTAATTCGCTTTACAATATATATAAAAAGGGTAAAACGTATATTGTGAAGATTATTCCACCAATCGGCTCTCCGTTGGTCTTTAATATTATATCAATGGAAATAGGTTTTTGCCAGAAGAAAAGCTGAATTTTTTGTTACGTTTCACTTTTCTTTTTGCGTTCAGGTTTTTTCTGTTCTTCGGTCTCCGTGACAGCTTCTGCAGGTTTTTCTTCCGCTTTCTCTTCTATTTCGCTTGTGATTTCTTCTATTGGTTTAGGTGGTGGTGTTGTAGCCATAGTCCACCCTATCCATGCGCCTATGGCCATTATGGCGATGAACGCTAGAAACACTGGAATTGCTACGAGCCAAAATGGAGGAGCCCATTCGAGTGGGTTTACTCCGGGCCAGAAGAATAATCCGACAGTATACAGTATGCCTATTATTACGCAAACTACGAATATTATTCCGCCGATTGTTTGGTCTTTACTAACCATTTATGTATCACCACATGAAGCCATGTTTACTCCTTTTAACTTTAAAAAGTTTACCGTGGTTTTAGGATTATTGCTATATTGTTCCCATTTCCCATGTTGCTAAATATTCTTTCTGTTCCTCTGTTAGTTCGTCTATTTTTATTTTCATTGCACCGAGTTTTAGTTTTGCCACTGTTTCATCTATTTCTTTAGGCACTGGGTAAACTTTTGGCGACATTTTTTCGTTTTTAGCTATATGTTCTACACAAAGAGCTTGGTTTGCAAACGACATATCCATAACCTCCGCTGGGTGTCCTTCTGCTGACGCCAGATTTACGAGTCTACCTTCCGCCAAAAGGTATAGCTTTCTTCCATCCTCAAGTTTGTACTCGTCTAGGTTTGGCCTGATGTTTCTCTTTGAAGTCACAAGTTCTTCTAAGTCTTTTATGTTTAACTCAACGTTGAAGTGGCCGCTGTTAGCCAGTATCGCGCCATCTTTCATTTTTTGCATATGTTCTTTTCTTACAACGTTTATGTCGCCTGTTGTTGTTACGAAAATATCACCTATTGTTGCTGCTTCAGCTATTGGCATTACGCGGAACCCGTTCATTGCCGCTTCAAGAGCCTTAATCGGGTTCACTTCAGTGATTATTACGTTGGCTCCCATTCCATGCGCTCTCATGGCTATTCCTCTTCCGCACCATCCGTAACCGCAGACCACAAAGTTTTTACCCGCTAAAAGAATGTTTGTGGCTCTTAGGATTCCATCTATTGTGCTTTGTCCTGTTCCATACCGGTTGTCAAACAAGTACTTTGTGTAGGCGTCGTTCACGGCTATTATTGCGTATTTGAGTGCTCCGGTTTTTTCCATGGCACGCAGCCTTAAGACGCCTGTTGTTGTTTCTTCTGTTCCACCTTTAATGTTTGATAATGATTCTGTCCTTTTGCTGTGGATTGCTCCAACAAGGTCTGCTCCATCATCAAGTGTTATTACAGGGGTATGGTTTATCACCCTTTCAACACACTGATAATATTCTTCTGTTGTTTGTCCTCTCCATGCAAAAACATATACTCCTCTTTCTGCTAGAGCAGCTGCCACATCGTCTTGTGTGGAAAGTGGATTGGAACCACATAACGCAACTTTAGCTCCGCCCGCGAGGAAAGCCTCAACAAGAACAGCCGTTTCTTTTGTTACGTGCAAGCACGCGCCTAGGGTTAGGCCTTTAAGAGGTTTTTCTTTGCTGAATCCTTTTTTGATTTGGTTTAGAACTGGCATGTGCTCTGAAGCCCATTCTATCTGTAAATTACCCTTAGGGGCTAGTGAATTATCTTTAACTTTGAAGTCTTCCATTCTAATTCCCCTTCCTTTATGCTCATTTAAAACCAAACTATTTAACGTTGGCGTTTAGCTTGCTAAGAAGGTTGTTCTTCGCTTTTTCAACCACATCCATAACTTTTTCGATGTTTAACATTGTCAACTTTCTATTTTCCATAACTATCCTGCCATTTATTATTACCGTTTCAACATCAGAAGCCTTTGCTGCGTAAACTAAATGGCTTACTTCACTGTATAATGGGCAAAGGTGTGGCCTTTTAAGACTGATGATGGATAAATCTGCTTTTTTTCCAACCTCTATTGAGCCTATTTCATTCTCCCATGACAACGCTTTTGCGCCTTCTAAGGTTGCCATTTCCAAAACCTGTTCTGCAGGCATTACTGTTGGGTTTTTGTTTATTCCTTTATGTATTATGGCTGTTGTTTTCATGATTTCGAACATGTCCGCTGTGTTGTTTGAGCATGGGCTGTCTGTTCCAAGCGAGACTGTTATGCCTTTTTTGAGCATTTTTGGAACAGGACTTATGCCTGAGGCGAGTTTGAGATTTGAGATTGGATTATGTGAAACTTTCACGTTCCTTTTCTTCATGATTGTCATGTCTTTATCTGTTAATGACACGCAATGCGCTGCAATTAATCGCTCATCTAAAACTCCTAATGAATCCAGATACGCCATTACTCCGTTTTTTAACTGTATGTTAAAGGCTTTCCGAATTTTTTCCATTTCATCGCTAGTCTCAGCGGCATGAATATGGCAGATTATTGGCGCTTTCTCAGAATCGTATTTATCGTTCAGTTCTTCCCTTATTACTTTTAGCTCTTTCATGTATTCTGGATCAACAGTGTATGGTGCATGTGGGTCTACGCTGACGCGGGTCAGTCCGTCTGCTTTGTTATGCCAGTTTTTAGCCAAGTCTTCCAATGCTTTTCTATCTTCGTTTTTTCTCCATGAAAAGCAAACGTGACCGATTATACCTCTCAAGCCAGCGTCTGCGAATGCTTTTGCCTCGTTTTCTTTTGGCGTATAATGGTACATTGTGTTGACGGTTGTCGTTCCACCCATTATGGATTCTATGGCTGTTAGTAGGGCTCCAGTGTAAATGTCATGGGCTGTCATGTGTTTTTCTATAGGCCATATCCATTTCTCAAGCCATTCTAGTAATGGTAAGTCGTCTGCGTATCCTCTTAACAAACTCATTGCGGCATGTTGATGCGTGTTTATGAGTCCTGGTATGGCAACCTTACCTTTTGCATCTATTTTTTCATAGCCTCTTCCATATTTCTTCTTTAGCTCACGAGTTCTTCCAATGTCAACTATGGCTTTATCCTCTATGGCGATTGCGCCTTGGCGAATTCTTTTTCCATTGTGCATTGTTAAGATTGTTCCGTTTTGAATAAGGATGTTCACTTTTAATCGCCATGAAAATGTTGTGGAATGTCCAAAGATGTGCTTCTTAGAACTTTTAAACTTTCCTTTCCATTTGTTTATTCACAGTTCGGGGGGAAGAGGTTTGGACAAGCCTATAACGCCAGTCGTAGAGCTTCTCAGAAGCTTAGGTTTTCCATGGGTACCGTATGTCCGCGTATACCACTCCGCGCTTGGCTCTTTCCTCTTGTTCCTTTACCCATTTTTCTAAGCCGATTTTTTGTAGACGTTTCCCGTCCTGGATTAGTGTGGGGTAGTGTTCTGCAAGGGATTGAATAAGCGTGCACGGGTATTCTTTGCATCGCGGGCAGACTGTTACATTTTTTTGTTTGGCGCATTGGCGGATTTTGCAGTCTGGAGGTCCACCTCTGCCTGTTCTACATGTGCAATCGAATTTCGCTAGTTCTTGTAGAAACTGCCAGAACGGTGGAAACGTCTCCTTCATTTCCGGCACGTATTGGTAGAAATCGTCAAAGCCTTCTTCATGTAGGCTTTTTTGTAGTTGGCTTGCCTGTTGGGGTATGCGGCTTCTTTGGGCGCATAAACCACAGTATAGGCCACAATAGGTTACATAGCGAATTTGGTTTTGGTTTGACATAGGTTGAGCACCAAGGACTGGGGCTACAGGGATAAATAGGTTTTAGATAAACCTTGTTTTGTGGTGTTTGTGTTTGGATGTTGAATCTGTTGAGGATTTGAAGAGAATGCTTAAGGAGATAGGTTATTCTGATGGGGCGGTTGAGGAGATTTTGAAATGGTATAGATGAGTATGGCGAAGGGCATTTACATTTTAGTCGTTTCGGTTAGTAAGGATATTAACGTTAATGTTGGCGCTTTGGGCAGCGTAACTTTGAGAAGGGCTTGTATGCTTATGTGGGTTCTGCTTAAAACAATTTGGAAAAGCGTATAGAGCGGCATCTTAGAAAGACTAAGCAGAAGTTTTGGCACATAGACTACTTACTTGATGATGCTAATGTAGAAGTTTTGAAGGTGTTTCATAAAAAAGCAGGAAGGCTTGAAGAATGCAAAATTGCGAAAAATATAAGCGAAATAGGTGTCCCAGTAAAAGGCTTTGGTTCGTCTGATTGCAAGTGCGAAAGCCATCTATTCAAACTAAAAGGGTATCAATTTTTAAGAGAATTTATGCTTGAAACAATATTACCAATATGGCAGGAAGAAACGTTATGGTCCAAAACGGTTGGTGTGTTTGGGTTACTGTCTTGCCTTCCCAATGTTCTTCTTTGTTTTTTATTCATCTTTCGTAGAAAGTTGTGAACTGGTATTTAAAAACAAACAGTGTTTCTTGCCGCAAAGGTTTAATTTTGCTTTCTCTCAACTTAATTGCAAGGGAGCCCAGTTGAGGGAACCTTTTGTCGAGTTTGTTAAAACTGAGTTAAGGCCTAGGACTCTACTAATTACATGTGGGCTCCCAGGAACTTGGAAAACAGAGACCTCAGAGGAAATCTCAAAAATCAAGGGATACCCCATTCTTCGAACCGATTTGATTCGACTGGAGGTTCTCAAGAATGAAGACATTTTTGACGAAAAAATTGCGTCAAATATGAGCAAACGGGAGCTTGTCTACGATGAGATGTTTCGCCGGGCAGAGGATTTGGTACAGAAGAGTGAAGACGTAATATTGGATGCTACTTTTGTCACCCAAGAACTACGAAGACGTGCTGCTGCAGTTGCTGCAAAGCACAATATGACTTTTGTCATACTTCAAACTCACTGTTCCGAAGAAGTGTCCATTGCGAGGATTTTGAAAAGAACCAAAGAGAATTATGAGTCAAACGCCTTAACTCCTGAAGCTTATCTTAACAACAAGAAGAGGTTTGAACCTGTTGACTTAGATGACTTGAAAAGGAGACATCCGCAACTCGAAATAATGCATTTAACAGTCGATACAGAGTATGATCGTGCTGAGGATTGGTACATAATCGGGATGGAAAAAAGGTAATTGGACCTCGTTTCACTATGATAATAGATTTGCATATTCATTCAAAAAGTTGTTCTGACGGAAACTTGACTGTTGAAGAACTTATTAAAGAAGCCAAGACTAGGAACATTGAGTTATTATCGATTACGGATCACGACTCGATTGGCTGTCAGGAGAAAGCCATGGCTTTAGCAAAGAAAAATGGAATCCGTTACCTTTCTGGAGTTGAATTGAACGTAACTTTCTCGCATCCCAGATACAATGAGGGTAAATCAGTATCGTTAGATTTCTTGGGTTATCAATTTGACATAAAGGATAAGGAGTTAAAGAACAAACTTCAACAAATCGGGAAATATCGAGAGGAAAGGGCTGCAAAGATTTTGCACAAGATTAATGTAGAATTTGAAAAAGTAGGAATTGAAAAGTTAACGAAGAACGATTTGAGGGAGATTCAGGATTCCGTTGATGGAGTGCTTGGGAGGCCTCACATAGCAGACTATTTGGTGAGAAAGGGGATTGTTAGAACTAAACAGGAAGCTTTTGATAAGTATCTTGTGAAATGTGCTGTTCCCAAGTATCCTCTTTACATTGAAGAGGCGTCGAGACTGGTGAGGAATGCTGGAGGAATAATAGTTTTAGCTCATCCTAACGATCCTCATGGATCCTCGCTTGTGACGCTGACTAGATCGTTGCATGAGCAGACAGGGATAATAGAAGAATCAATGTTAAGATATATTGATGGCGTAGAGTGTTGGCACTCCAGAAATGATGTCCTAACAACGAATCATTACATAAAGTTTGCAAAAAAACATGGACTAATCATGACTGGGGGAAGCGATTGCCATCAAAAACCGATCATCATGGGAACAGTGAAAATCCCCGAATACGTAGCTGAACAATTCAGCTTCAAGTGAACTTTTCCTGATAAGAGAATCGTTCATAAGAATTTTATGAAGTGGTAGCTTTAGAAGCGTTAGATCCCATACTTTCTTTTAAGGTAAGGGATGAACTTGATGGAGTCTTTGTTGACATTGACGATTTTGTAATATTTCTTGTTGTCCTTCATCGTTTTCCAGAGACAAGCAGTTAACCATTCTTTGATTTGTGTCCTCTTGCCAAGTGAATCATAGACCTCCTCGATTGCCTCCCTTGCATCTGGATTCTCTGCTACCGCTTTTTCCTTCTCGACTCCAACAAGCCACGAATCTAAGGCAAATACGTGTTGAGATATTTTTTCTGCCAGTTCCGCTTTTTCCTTCCCTCTCGGCGGGTTATCTTTCCTCCACTCTCCTTTTCCTATGCTTTTGAGTATGATGTCTAGATGTCTGAAGAATTTGTGGTTACACAAACCTCTTCCGCGATAGACTATGTGCGCCAGTATTTCGTCACCAAATTGTTTCTTGTTCGCGAAGTTGCTCTCATGATAAGTAAGCTTAATACCCTTAGCTTCAGCAATCTTTTTGTCGATTTCAAGTCCTCTTGGATGATTTATCCCGAAGTCGTCAACTGTCTTTCCATCAATAATTGAGAGGTCAACCTCACCACTCCAGTGAAGAACTGGATAGCTGAAGCTAATGATCATTCGTTCCACATACAACTTTTTCAATAGCGTTCTTTCACCTAAAGCATGATAGATCGGATCTACAAAATGTTTGAAACGCGGCAGTGCATTCTTTGCCTCGCATGCACGCTTGCCTTGGAGCCATAACTCCAAAAATCTGATATGCGCTTTCCCTATTTCTATTCTATCCTTCTCCAATGGGCGAAGATAGTCAGGAACATTAGGGACATGTCCTAACACGTCTTTTCTCGGACTCATTTTTCCAATCCCCTTAAGGATTTTCGAGACATTTTGAAAGAACTTGTAATTACATTGCTCGTTGCCAATGATCTGCAAGCGAAGCACCCTCGCATTCTTATCGAGTTTCCTCAGTCTCCTTTGCAGTTCGTTTATAAAGTGCACTTCGTCATCCCAGTCTTCTTCTTTACCCATGAACATGCCGCCGTCCCAAAGGGGAACGGTCACCTCTTTGTCATTCACTATGGCTACTTCAAAACCAATCGGAACCATTTCATAATCAACTAATTCAATCATCTAGTTATTCTCCTCAATCTTTTAGTCCTATGCTTTTTCTTCCTTAAAACACTTTTATTTTACTTTTATATGCAGATATACGCGCGCATTTTTGAGTTGATTATAGAATCTTGGCGTAGGTGGAGGCTTGTTTGAAGTATGCTTTTGCTTCTTTCATTGCTGCCCTCTTTTCCTCACTACTCACGTTAGGGTCTTCAAGTTTGAAACTGACAACTTTTCCTCGCACGTAGGCTCGGTAGCATTTGTAGAAAGGAAGAAGCTTCGTCAACCTTTGGTCCCCAGAATATTTAGCATATCTCTCAACGAAGAAGTTGGACAGGTCAGTTCGTTGTTTGAAGTCTAAGTCCATGGCTAAGAAAGCAACGTCAGAGGCAACGTCAGAATACCTAAATCTTTCGTTAAATTCTATCGCATCGAAAATGTAGATTCGATCTGTAACAAAGATGTTACCAGAATGAATGTCTCCGTGACAATCTCTGACTCGGCCCTCCGCCATCCTCCTCTCAAAAAGGGACACGTTTCTCTTCATGAAGTCGTCGATTCTTTCACGGATAAATTTGAAATCCTTCATGGATATTGTTTTGCCAACAAACTCCCGAGTCTGCTCGAAATTCTCATCCCAATTGGTTTCTATAATCGCCAATAAGCCGAACTCGCTTATCCTCTTATTCGTTTCCGCCTTTGAATGAAATTTCGCGATGATCTTTGCTATTCTGTCAATGAGCTTATTATCCACCTTGTTCTCTTCGAGGAGCTTGTTCATCATCTTTTCTTGTGGCATTCTTTTCATCTTCACAGCATATTCAACGGTTTCTCCTTCGCCTTTTATCTTGATAATGTTTGATCTGTTGATGGGAACAACTTCGAGGTACATGCATCCGCACAGCCTTCTGTTGAGCTCTAACTCTTTTTCGCAGAAGAAACGCCTCTTTTCGAGGGTTGTGAAGTCTAGAAATCCAAGGTCTACAGCCTTCTTCACCTTGTAGACAAAGTTTCTGGTTAGAAAAACAAAGGATATATGAGTCTGGGTCAGTTCAATTTTACCTGGTTCTTCGTCATAAGCTTCAGGCTTCATCAACGCTTCCACAACCTGCTTCTGAACTGACATTTATTGAACCTGCTTCCTTTAGGGCGTTTGTTAACCTTTCTGTTGTGGATAAAACTTCAATGAGCCATATAGGAATATCCCCACGATGAACCCTCAAATCTCTTGGTAACCATGAACTCAGACAAGCTATAATACAGGCTCAAAATATCAGAAAAAAGATTTAATTGCAACTCAAATAGTTACTTAAGAAGTTTAAAGGTGTTTACATGAAGGAAAATCCTAAAAATCTGATAGGTCACTGCGGTTTGTTCTGCGGCGCTTGCGGGATATACCAAGGAAAAATAACGCAGGCGGTTGAAAACCTACGAAGAGTTATAGGCGCTTACGGCTTCGGCAAAATGGCTCCTGAATTAGCAAAATGGGAGCCTGCCTTCCAGCATTATGCAGAATTTGAAAATGTCATGGATGGGCTTGTCAAAATTTTTGGTGGTTGTCCAAGTTGCGTAAAAGGTGGCGGAGACCCAAGCTGCGCAGTGCGTGAATGTTGCAAGCAAAAGGCTTATGCTACGTGTACAGAATGTGCTGACATGGAGAAATGTGAAAGATTGCAGCGATACGGACCTCGAGCATTAGAGAGAATGCGAAAAATTAGGGCTATGGGCATTGACAAGTGGGCTGAGGAGATGCAGAAGAAGGTAGATGCGGGCTACTGCTATTTAAACGAAAGATAACCAGTTCTTCGTCTCTCTGTGGTTTGTGATAACTTGCCAGAACTGCCAGAAATAGCAGTAATCGCTAGACAAATGAACAAAGAAATCGCTGGAAAACGTATCGCAGACATCGAAGCCAGACAACCAAAAAACCTAGACATGCCCGTTAAAGAATTTGTGAAAACAGCTAAAGGAAAAACAGTCAACAACGTTTCGAGTAAAGGAAAATGGATATTCATAAAACTAGACCCAGCATACTACATGCTCATAAACCGAGGAATGAACGCAGACTTACTCTATTTTACCCCAAACCAAAAGCTTCCAGAAAAATACCAATTCAAACTAACCTTCACCGACAAAACTGGTTTCACCATACAGTTCCAATGGTTCGGTTACATCCATCTTGTACCAGAGAAGAACTTAAACAAGCATAAACTAATAGCTCAACTCGGAATCTCGCCAATAGACAAAGAATTTACGCTGGAGCACTTCAAAAACTTATTAGCCAACAAAAAAACAGGAATAAAGAGTTTTCTAATCGACCAGAAGAATGTGGCAGGCATTGGAAACGTTTACATACAAGACATATTATTCAAAGCCAAACTGCATCCAAACCGAAAAATCTCAACTCTATCTGAAAAAGAAATCAACGACCTCTACAATGCAATCCGAGACATATTGAATCGCAGCATACAACTAGGCGGGTTAGCCTACGAAAAAGACTTCTACGGACAAAAAGGCAAACTTACCATAAACGAATTCCTCGTAGGCTACAAAACAGGAAAACCATGCCCCACATGCAAAACATCAATAGAAAAAATCAAAACAGGAAGCACATCCTCATACATATGCTCAAAATGTCAACCGCTAAAATAAACCCTAAGGACTACAAACTCTCCCATTTGAAGTATATGTTTGCTTTAAGACCTTTTAATATAATTCATAACGACATCAGCTTGCTCTTTTGAAATGTTTCCAGATTGAAAAAGACAACTGACAAGTTCTGAAACCTTCGCTAGAGCGTGAACCTTATAGCCTAACTTTCCAAGGGTTTCCTTGCCACCTTGCTCTCTATCCACTACAACCATCAAATGCTTAACGTGGGCTCCAAGCTCTTCCAAAGGTTTTATTCCTTCAAGCTTAGACAACCCTTCGCTAACGACGTCATCAAAAAACAGTATACGCTCGCCCTTAACAACTTTCGCGCCAGTAATTCTACCAGTTACGCCATAGGCTTTTTCTTCTTTTCTCACGATGACACATGGCAGATTCACTTGGCAAGCTATACTGGGTAAGATTAGAGCGCCTTTCAGCTCAATTGAGGCCAACTTATCTATTCTATCAATGTTCATAATGTTTCTTAGTTCATATGCCGCTTTTTCTGCAATATTGCACAACTCTTTTGGGGAAGAAAGCAAACCTGCAAGATCAATGTAGTAAGGGCTTAGGGCTCCAGACTTAATCCTAAAACTGCCGAACTTTAGACAACCAGAACGATAAAGTGAATCGGCAACCTGAGATACATTGTCCGACACGTGAATCCCTAAAATCATTCTCTACGCCTAAATTTAACACTTACTAGGGTCTTTTCTCTAACTGAGACCTTTCCCAAATCTATTAAGAGTTCAATCTATATAAGGGAGGGTCTAGTCACACAGAGAGCTAGTCTTTTTTGACTAGACTAATCATGTGGCACGGTTTATCTACATATGCGAAACATTGAGGTCAAAGCAACAAGAATGAAGACAGCGCTCTGAACATAAAACATAACGGTAACGTTTATAACTTAATTTCTTCATTCCTAAAAGACGCGAAGCGAAAAACAATGGGTCATAGAAAACAGCACGCGCCAAAACGCGGTTCACTTGCTTATTTGCCTAGGAAACGTGCTAAACGTTTATTGGCTAGAATACGTTACTGGCCAAAAATAGAGGCGGACACACCTAGGCTACTAGGTTTTATAGGCTATAAAGCTGGCATGACCCACGTTTTCACCATAGAGGATAGAAAACGTTCTCCAAACTATGGAAAAGAAATACTCTGTTCAGCAACGGTCTTAGAAACCCCACCCATGCTAATATGTGCCATAAGAGCCTACACGAGAAACCCCTACGGTCTCCAAATCCTAACAGAAGCCTGGATGAAAGAACCGCCAGAAGAACTAGAACGAGTGTTCACACTTCCAGAAAACTTTAAAACGGAAGAAAACTTCAAAAAAATCGAAGAAAATTTGGCTGATTTAGCAAAAATTCGTGTCATAGCCGTAACCCAGCCGAAACAAACCAGCGTACCGAAGAAAAAGCCAGAAATGGCGGAAATAGAAATAGGCGGAGGTACAATCCAGCAACAATTTGAATTTGCGAAAAGCCTACTCGGAAAAACCGTAACCCCGACAGAAACGTTCAAAGAAGGCCAATACGTAGATGTAATAGCAGTATCAACTGGTAAAGGTTTCCAGGGACCAGTAAAGCGCTGGGGAGTAGGAATACTTCAGCACAAAGGAAGAAAAACAAAAAGAGGCATAGCAACCCTTGGCCCATGGAACCCTCACCATGTAATGTATAGCGTTCCAAGAGCTGGACAGATGGGCTTTCACCAAAGGACTGAGTACAACAAACGTATTCTGAAAATAGGTACTGATGGTAAAGAAATTACACCTAGAGGAGGTTTCATGAGATACGGCGTAATTCGTGGATCCTACATGCTATTAGAGGGGAGCATATCAGGCCCAGAAAAACGTCCAATACGAATACGCTATCCAGCACGCCCACCAAAACAAATACCCAAAGAACCACCCCAAATCACACAAATATCCCTCGAATCCCCTCAAGGAAGATAAATGGTGAAAACATGACCAAAAAAACAGCGAAAATCTTCAACCTCGAAGGAAAATCGATCGGAAAAATAAAACTTCCACCTATTTTTGGAACCGTATTAAGACCGGACATCATTAAACGAGCCGTTCTGGCAATACAATCAAATAGGTTTCAACCCCAAGGCAGGGACCCCATGGCTGGGAAAAGAACAACAGCAGAATCTAGAGGCGTGAATCTAGGTATTTCCAGAATATCAAGAATTAAGGGACCTGCAGGAAGAGGAGCCCTAGCCCCCGGAACGGTGGGCGGAAGGGCAGCGCATCCACCGACTTCTGATAAGAAGATTGTTAGACGAATTCCAAAGAAGGAAAAACGCCTCGCTCTTCTTTCCGCAATAGCTGCAACAGCATCCGAAGAAGTTGTAGCCGCACGAGGTCACTCAATTGAGGATGTTCCAGAAATCCCACTAATAGTTACAGATGATTTGGAAGGGTTAAAGAAAGTCAAAGAGGTTGAAGAAGCCCTCATACACTTAGGAGTCTTCTCAGATATTTATCGAGTAAAAGAGAGTAGAAAAATCCGCGCTGGAAAAGGTAAACACAGAGGCAGAAAAATGAAGCAAGCTGTAGGTCCCCTTATAGTTGTGGCTGAAAACAAGGGAATAATGGAAGCCGCAAGAAACATATCAGGCGTGGAAGTTGTTACTGTTAACAATTTGAATGCTGAAATACTTGCTCCGGGGACGCATCCGGGGAGGTTAACGATATGGACAAACAGTGCAATCGGGAAACTGAATGAGCTTTACAGCAGGGGAGAGAAATCATAATGGATCCCTACGAGGTTATATATTATCCGTTGATGACGGAAGCCGCGAGCTTAATGGTTGAAAAGGAAAACAAACTAGTCTTCATAGTCAGTCTGAAAGCAAGCAAAAATGATGTGAAAAAGGCGGTTGAAGAGCTCTACGAAGTTGAAGTTGAAAAGGTCAACATCTTAGTCACACCTCAAGGAGAAAAGAAAGCCTTTGTCAAACTTCACCCAAACTATAAAGCGACTGATGTTGCAATCAAACTTGGAATATTGTAAAATTATGTAGAGGAGTGAGTAATGGGTAAAAGAATTCGTGTTCAAAGACGCGGGCGCGGTGGATCCACATTTAGGGCGTCAACTCACAAAAGAGTAGCTCCTGCACAATATCCATTAACAGCAACAACAAAGGAATATTTTGAAACAGCAATAAACGGCGTTGTTGAAGATTTTGTCCATGATCCTGGACGTGGAGCCCCGCTTGCTTTAATAAGATTCGAGAATGGAAAAACATGTTACAATGTGGTTCCCGAAGGAGTATATTTAGGTCAACGAATCCAGATGGGTGGGAAAGCCCCTGTTGAAGTGGGCAACATCCTTCCGATAGGAAAAATCCCAGAGGGCACAATGATATGCAGTATAGAACTCCGCCAAGGAGACGGTGGTAAAATCGCAAAGTCCTCAGGAGCATTCGCAATAGTTGTTACACACACAGCCCAAGGAACAATAATCAAACTTCCATCAGGGAAGAAAAAGTATGTAGATGATTATTGTAGGGCGACAATTGGTGTGTCTTCAGGGGCTGGAAGAACAGAGAAGCCTTTCTTGAAGTCTGGCGCGAAATTCCATTTGATGAGGGCAAGGGGGCGTAAATATCCTAGAACTCGTGGAAGAGCAATGGTTGCTGCTGTACATCCATATGGTAGCAGTAAAAGAAGTGCACGAAAAGGCACTACAACCTCGCATGGCGCTCCACCTGGACAAAAGGTTGGATTAATTGCTGCTAGAGGTGCAGGACGGAAAAAGAAAAGTGAGCGTGCCGCTGGCATAGCAGAAGGTTTATAGCATTTAACGTTACCAATAAGATGAGAAAAAATGCCAAGAGAATTTGCATATCGTGGATATACCCTTAATCAATTGCAAGGCATGTCGATGGACGAATTCATTAATTTGCTTCCTTCAAGACAAAGGCGAAGTCTCCATCGCGGTCTAACACCAGAACAAAGGATACTGCTTGAAAAGATAAGAAAAGCAAAAGAGGCTCTCAGGAAGGGAAGCAGCAAAACAGTCAAAACACACGTGCGAGACACTATTATTCTGCCCGAAATGGTTGGCACCACAATCCTTGTCCATAACGGCAAAGACTTCGTCTCAGTGGAAATAAAGCCAGAAATGATTGGACATTATCTAGGCGAATTTGCAGTCACGAATAAGCCCGTAAAACATGGAACTCCAGGCATCGGCGCCTCTCGCTCTTCAATGTACGTTCCATTAAAGTAGCTTGTTTCTAAGGTTTTTAGGCACTGTAGTCCATTTCTGAAGGCTTTTTGCTTGGCGGTTTAGCCTCTGGTATCTGTGGCAGGGGGATTGGTGGTGGAATATTTAATGTTCTGGATATTACCACGGATTCTATGAAGACAACATTGGATATTGACTGCACTATGATTGGTGGCGGGGGTTTCTTCTCCTCATACTCTTTGTAAACCTTTTCAATTTCGCTTTTATCACCAATCACGTACGCTCTTCCCTTTAGGCTTATCTGCGCAATAGAAGGGTTGTAATTGATTGTTAAAACAAAGGGAACCTCTAAGGAATCTTCTGATTTCTTCTCCATCCCTATTAGGTTAAGATTTGTGTTTATCTGAATCGGCGGTATAGGCTTTCGGCTATCCCAAAAACGGTCAGCAGAAACATTAGATATGGAAACATTCACTCTAATCATTTTGAATCATCAAAATATCAATCATCGCATAATTTAAACGTGTTCATTTTTCAGCTGGTTTGTATCTCGTAAAACCACAGTGTCCACAAGTATATCTATCACCTTGATCAGCCATAAAATAGCCTGGTCCGCAACGTTCGCACGTTGGGCGTAGCCTTATTATTTTGTCGTTTTCTATCTTGTATAACATGAATACACCTTTTTCCTTCTTCTTCTTTTTCTCGGGTTTTCCAGTTTTTTCTACCTTTTCTTCTTTTGGAGCCTCTTTTGGAGTTTCTTCTGCTTTTTTAGACATTTGCTATCCCTTTTTTCTCTTCTTCTTTTGGTTTTTCGGATGGTACATTTCTTTTAACAATATATTTGGGTTCAATGAGCTTAGCTTGCTCAACGGAATCATAAACGTTTGCTAACCCAACTGCCGTATGAGTTCCAGTTTTGGTTTCCGTTTCTTTAACAAAAACCAAATCTGCATCTTTCTTTAATGCAGTAGCCAAAGCCTTTCTGACCTCTAGCCTCGGAGGGGTGTTGCCTGTTTGGCTATGTTCCACTCGGAAATAGACTTCCTTTCGTTTCAACAATGGATTTTCCTTCTCTGAAACTATCTTAATTTCCATAGCGTTTCCTCATTTGCGGTGTTGACTTGATATAATGTCCTCTTATTTAGGTTTTCGAACGTTTTCCATAGCTTTCAGGATTAGAGCAACTTCTGCCTTTTTCTCGTTTGTTGCCTTAACCACGACGACGCCTTCATGGGGCTGGCCGTAGATTATAAAGGAGTTTTCCGGTGAATACAAAACAGCGATAAGTGTCAGCAAATCTTCCTCTCCATCCACAACTATTTTGACGCGGCAATTGCTTTTTAATGCTTCTTGAATTGCTCTTAGGGCTTCCTCTGTTATTGTTCCTGGGGGATTTTTAATATGGATGGTCTTCTCTGCTGTGAGCGGAATTGGCTGTATGTTTCTTCGCATAACTCTGTTATCCACAATTGATAGCTGAGGAAACATGTGGTTTTCCTCGAGGTTTTTTGAAACAGTGTCTCCAACAGAGATTATAACCGCTGGCTTTTCTTTTTCTGCCATATCCTTAAATATTTTCATTGTCTCGGAAAATGAGCCTCGAATTAATGTGCCGATGGGTTTTTTAAGTTTTATGCGCAGTTCTGGCGTAAGACTGTACGCTACAGCCATTTTATCTAACCTTTAATGCGTAACGTCCTTTCTCTTTGATGTTCATGGCTTTTGCGATGGCTGAACCTTCAGAATTAAAAATCATTACTAACCCGCTGAAATCATCGCTTAAAGATGGTGTTTTACATTTTGGGCATATGTTTTCCCTAGTTATGAGGTGGCATATTGGACAGGCTTTTTCGCTCATCTAATCACTTCTTTTATTTCTGATTTGCTTCCACTTTCTCGGTTGGTTTCTTCTCTGATGCTTCCTTTATTTTCTGTACATCTCGTTCAATCCACTCTAACTTGCCAAGGAAGGGTTGTCTAGCGGTTACGCCTATTTTTCCAGAGCTTCCAGCTTTGCCAAGTGAAACCGCAGTTATTCGAACACGAACTTGGTCTCCACTCACAAGTTTCCTTCTTGTTTCTTTCCCTAACAAAACACCTTGTTTTTCGTCATAGGAAATAAAATCATCCATAAGCTGTGAAACGTGAAGCAAAGCGTCAATTGGTCCTATGCGTACAAAGGCGCCGAAATCTGCAATCTCTACAATCTCTCCTTCTACTACTTCCTGAATTTTAGGGTAAAATGTTAACAGGGAAAAGGTTACCTTGTGATAGGTTGCTCCGTCTCCTGGAATTATTTTCCCGACAGGGTTAACTTTTACATTAATGACGGCTATGACGTAGCCTAATTCTTCGTCAACGATTCCTTCATATTTTGCTTTAACCTGTTGATGCCCAACTGCCTCTAAGGGATTACCAAAGGTTTCAGGCGGTATACGAATAGTATCTTCTAGGGTTATAAGTTTAAACAGGGCTCTATATCCTCCCGTCAATTTCCAGACGTGATTTTTGCCTCACATAAATAACTGGCACATTTATATTTCTTAGCCTCCTTCTGAGCTTTCTATCATTTGTAAACACTGGACAATCCCATTTTCTTGCCGTCTCAACGATAGCATCATCTGGAGAGCCTGCAATTTTTTCCTTAACCTCCAAGAAGACGCATTTTTCCGCCAGTTTTAGAGCATAAGAGGCCCATTTACGCATTTTCGGCGAGCCTTTTTCAGCGATTGTTTCGAGTTCTTTCCGGATGGGTGAAAGTAATACTGGTTCAAATTTCACGCTTAAAAATGTCTGTAGTTCTTCAAAAATGTCAATTCTAAATTGAAGCGGAACAAACAAGGCGTTTGAATCTAAAATTACTCTAGCTGTTTTCTCTATGTGTTTAGATTTTGCTGTCATATTTAATGTATCATTCCATATCCTATAAATCTCCATCTGCCCGTTATTTTCCTGCTTATCGCAACTCTTGAACCAGCTTGTGTGCATACTGGTCGGGTAAGCTTAACTGTAACGATGTCCTTTTTTATTGATGCAACTTTTCCGACTGTTATCGCGGCGCCTACATGCAAAAGCAAGGTTTCACCCATGCTGATTTCTTCAACTTTTATAAGCTCTTTTGTTCCAACCGCGCGTTCAAGAATATGTGTTTCCAACGTTAACTCTGATAGTGTTGGGGGGAGCATACCTGATTTTCCGACCATATTTCCTGTTAAGCCATCTGCCTTTGAAAACGACGGGTCTAAAAGTGTTCCCACCCCTACCAATCCACCACAATAAGCTTCTTCTACGTTTCTTCCACCTGCATGTAAACTAACAATTTCGCTGAATAGAGGATTATAGCCGCCTTTTTCCTCCTTTTCTGTGGTTATTCCAGGGCGGATTTCTATTTCATCTCCAAACACAAATTTACCCTGCAGTATTGTGCCTCCAATTACGCCCCCTTCTAACTTCTCAATTGGAGTGCCCGGCTTGTTAACGTCGAATGAGCGAACCACATACATCATCGGGGTTTTTGTTTCATCCCTGTTTGGCGTTGGTATGAACTCTTCTAACGCTTGGATAAGCACATCTATGTTTACCCGGCGTTGTGCTGAAACGGGGATTATTGGTGCGTTTTCAGCGATTGTTCCCTTCACAAAGTTTTTGATTTCCTCGTAACTTTCGCGTGCTCTTTTCTCATCGACTATATCGATCTTGCTTTGCATAATAACAATATTTTTTATACCGATAATTTCGGCTGCCGCCAAATGTTCTCTTGTTTGCGGTTGAGGACACAGTTCATCAGCAGCTATTACAAGTATCGCCCCATCCATTATCGCTGCCCCTGAAAGCATAGTTGCCATTAACGCTTCATGACCTGGGGCATCTACAAAACTAACTGCTCGGGCAAAAGTTGCTTTTGAACCGCAATTTGGGCAAACGGGTTGTGTTGAATAGTTTTTCGGTGTTTCACATTTAGGACATTTGTAAACTGGCATGTGCGCATAGCCTAACTTTATTGTTATGCCTCTTTTCAGCTCCTCGCTATGCCTCGATGCCCAAACACCTGTTAACGCCTGAACCAATGTTGTTTTGCCATGGTCAACATGCCCTATGGTGCCTATGTTCACTTCCGGCTGCTTTGGCAAAGCCGTACCCTTTTCTTTGCTCATTTCTCTATTTCCCATGAACGCTTACAAATTATTGAAAGGATTAAATTATGCAAGTTAATAAATTTTGAGTACCTGTTCAAGCGCTACTTGTTGCTTGAGCTCCCGGCTCAGCCTCTTTTTCAAGCTTTCCTTTTTCTCTCTTTTCTTTCGTTTTCTTACTTTCTTTAGGTTGCTTCGGTTTCTCTACGATTTTCATGTTTAACTGCACAATCTCGTCTGTTATTACATTTCCGCGAACTGTTTTACGCCTTCTCTCGCCTTCATTTTGAGGGTTAAAGCCAACTCCTCCGCTTAATATCACTCTCCGTCGGACGCCGCCATGAACGTTTCTTCTCATTGGAAATCCATCCTTGTCAGAACCTCCAATTATCTGCGCTTTATGACCGGGTAAATCCACTACCGACCCATCTATCACTTCGCCTATTCTTCTTCCAATCAACGGAACTGCACGCGTTTCTTCGAGTTCAACCACTCTTGAAGTTCCTGTTTCCGGGTCTGATACGATTATTTTGAACTTGGCCATGAGTGATAGCTCTCCAGTGGTGTTATGAAAGTTAAATACCTCTCTATTAAGGATTTATGAAAAATTAACGGATTCTTCAGACAAAATTAGAATCCAACGGGTAAACGTTTTAATTCTGCTTTGGAATCGTTTTTTGGCTATGTGGCGGCTGGGTTTCTTCTTTCACGAAATGGCTTTTGGTTTACTGTCGGTTTTTCTTCCATTGTACGTAATAGCTATGGGCGGATCGTTGGTTGACATAGGGATAATGTCTGCTATCGCCCTATTTTTGGTAATTCCTGCATCTTTCTTTTGGGGTTACATTTGCGACAAAACAAGACGTTACAAACGTTACATTCTCATTTCATTTCTGGCATCAACAGTTTTTCTTCACCTCTTCACCCTTACTACGAGTGTGGCTTTGGTGATAATTCTCTACGCGGCTATGTCAATACTTCACGTAGCTCATGAGCCACCCAAAAATGTCCTGATAGCGGAGCTTTACTCCCGTGAGGAATGGGACAAGACATTTGCACGTTATGAGGGTTTCACCGAGGTTGGATGGCTTATTGGATTACTCTTAGGATTTTTAATGTCAAGTTACGAGCTTGGCGCCACATATACATTGCTGCTGTGTAGTGGCTTAAACTTAGTTGCCTTCATAATATCTGTAATTTTGATAACAGATCCCCTGCTAATCTTTGAAAGGAGTTTAGTAAGCATAGAGAAGACGATAGACTTCGCATTTAAGGGTGTAGCTATTGCGTCCAAACTCTTAGACGGGCTATCCTTAAATGAGAGATTAAAGCGGGAAAACTTGCGCGCCTTTTGCAGCGGTCTAGTTCTTTTTTCGATAGCTACAAGCATACTTTTCACGCCTCTACCGATATTTTTCTCCAATGAATTAATGTTGCCAGTAAGCGTTGTCTTTGCTATGTATGTAATAAATTCTGGCGGAGGGGTTGTGGGCTACTTTCTGGTAAGTAGAAGATCAACTCACACAACAGAAGGATCTAACATAGGAAAAACTGTGATACTTCGAAGTATGCTTGCGTTTCTCTTGGTGGCGGTTGCGCAGAAACTTGCATATGGTATAGTGCTGACGACAGTGATTCTAATTCTGATGGGTTTTGCTTATGCCTTGTTTCTTGTTTACACACTTTCGTTATCTATGGGAATCATACCCGCAGGGAAAGCAGGCCTGTTCAATGTTCTTCTAGGCATAGGTGGAGCAAGCGGCTCCTTTATCGGTCCTTTTCTCGCTCAAACATTCGGTTTCACGTGTGTATTTTTAACCGCTGGCATAATTTTCTTTTTAGCCTACATAGCCTTCAAAATCTTCGTATGACATGAAACGTTAGAAGAATAAATTCTGAAACAAAAAGGGGGTTGTATTATTCTACGTGAACTCTGAATAAGTCGACATCTTCTCGCATTGCAGGTGTTAGCTCAAGGAAGTCTCTTACGGCTCGTTCGATGTCTTTTGACTGTGTCACATACCTTCCAACAATAATTATGTCGGCGCCTTTTTCTAAAGCTTCTTTGGCTGTTTCTGGCACTATTCCGCCTGCCACTGCGATTAAAAATCGTTTATCCTTAAAGGTTTGACGCATTTGTTGGATTAGCTCTAATCCGATTGCTCTTCCGGTTTCTTCATCTATTCCTCTGTGTAAGATGACCACGTCTGGAAATTCCTTGAGCGGTTTCAGCTTTTTAATGGGGTCTTCTACGTTTAGCATATCCACCACAGCATATATCCCCAGTCTTTTTGCTTCATGGATGAAAGAGTCAAGCGTTTCAGATGGCGCCAATCCTGCAGCGACCACCGCATCGGCGGTTTCATCGTAGGCTAAGTCTACTTCAACCTTTCCGACATCCAAAGTTTTCAAGTCGGCAATGAAAAATACTTCTTTGGCAACTTCTTTTAAGTCACTTATCACTTTTGTTCCATATCTTTTAATGAGGGGCGTTCCAGCCTCTAGTATTATTCTGTCACTTCTGGGAATTTGTGCTATAATTTTCTTTGTCTTTTCCAAGTCAGGTATGTCAAGCGAAATCTGTAGATATGGCGGCCTCCAGAGGCGCGGCACTCTGAATCCCATTATCGGATGTTTGGCTCTGTCCTTATCGTAGAAGATTTTCTCCAGTGTCGGATACTTTGCTAGGGCTCTTTTCAAAGCTAACTTGGTTGCGCTGTAGTTGTAATGGTATATTTTGCGAAAGTCGCTCGCTTGTGGATGTACAAAGACACTACATACTATAACCCAGTCATCCACTTTGTCTTTCGGGATGATTTCTTCCTCCACAGAGTCTGCAACAGCCTTCGCCACTGCAGCTTGTGCTGGACCAAAAATTTTTCCTACATCTTCAAGATTTTTGATGGTGACTTTTGGCACAAGCAACGTATGAGGTTTGGGGGGAAGATTAGGTCTTATAACTGCCAGCAACGGCGTATGTCCCACAGAAAGATTAGACATGCCAGCAGCAAAAGCCTCTCCGACAGGCCCCTCTTTATCGCCCATCAAAAGGTCAATATGTGCAACTTCATTACCTTCTCCTACAAGAGCCTCCCCAATCAAATATGCATATTTTGGAGGGGCTTCGGCAGTTTCCGACAATAAGTTTGTCGATATCCCCTCAGAAATCTTATCAAAATCGACATTAAACTCCTTAAGCCATGTATAAAGAGTGTCCCTATGTATGTTCAAAAATTTAGCTGTTCCTGAAATTGTAGGTTTTGTCGGCCTTCTCCTCGGAAAACTACGAGTTTCTACTTCTTTTCTAGCGGCATCCGCCAATATTTTGATCAATTCTTCTTTTGTTGTAGGCTTCTTGATATTGATTTCCGACATTTTGAATCGCCACGAGCACTAATTCTGTAGAAAGTTGTATATAAGACTGTCGGAACAGGCAATAATATGCTGAAAATAAAAGGAATTTGGTCCAGAACTGTCGGCAATGGTTCTGAATGTCGAACTTTCCTACATATTAAGGCACTGTGTGTTGCGTCTTCTGGTAATAAGCACCATTGCTTTTATCGGCAAGTCTATATATAAGGGGCTAAAAGGTTTAGACCGAGCATTTGGAGTTTATTTGGATGCCGTGGAAAGGAATATTGTGCGTATGTGTGATTGTGATGGGTGCAATTCTGTTTTTGTACGGCGCTAATTACTATAATGCAATGATTGGTTGGACAGGGTTTTCTCTGATGATTGGCGGGTTTTTTGCTGGCATAATTTTCAAAATTTATGAGCGCGTGAGAAAAAAAGGAGAGCGCTAGAAACCGTAAAGTTTCGAAAATTTTTCGTTAAGATAGTTTAAGTATGGTTTGACGCTTAGTTCTTTTCCTGCGATTTTTCTTATAAGTTCTGGAGGGTCGTAGAGGTTTCCGTAGTTGTGAACGTTTTTGATCAGCCAATTTTTTATTGGGCTAAAGCTTCCTTTTTCGATTTGCATTCTCCAGTTTGGCAGGTCTTTCTCCATTGTTGCGAGTATTTGCCCACTGTAGATGTTGCCTAATGCGTAGCTTGGGAAATAGCCATATGAGCCACTAGCCCAATGGGTGTCTTGCATTACGCCTTCACAGTCGTTTTCAATCTTCACTCCAAGATAGTCTGTGTAACTTTGATTCCATATTTCTGGGAGTTCCTTCACCATTATTTTGCCAGCAAATAAATCTCGTTCAATATTGAACCTTATGATTATGTGAAAGCAATAGGTGACTTCGTCTGCTTCAACGCGAACCTTAGAAGGCTTAACTTGGTTAACCGCGTGAACAAATTTGTCCAAGTTTACATCCATGAGCGCTTTGCCAGTAAGCTCTTTCAACCTTGGTAGGAAGTAACTCCAAAACTCATAGGATCGGCCAATTATGTTCTCTACAAAGCGAGATTGTGACTCATGAAATCCATGAGAACAGCTTGTGCCAACTGGTTGGTACATCCACTCTTGTTTTAAGTTCTGATCATAGATAGCATGTCCCGATTCGTGCAGCACCGAAAATATAGACGATGCACACATATCTTCGTAATAATGTGTTGTTATTCTAACATCATCGTAATAGCCTGTTGTGAATGGATGCTCAGTTTCATCAATTCTTCCACCCGCCTCTTTTGATGCTACATCGTATCCGACGAATTCAGCGAGGGCTTTGGCAATTTTGCGCTGTACATCAATTGGCACTTTCCGTTTGAGAATGCTTACGTCTGGTTGCTTCGAAGAAGCTTCACATTTTTTCAATAGCGACGTTAGGCCTTCTCTTAGCTCGTCAAAGACTTTAGTGATCTCTTTAGCTGTCATTTTTGGTTCAAAAATGTCTATTAATGCATCGTACGGTGTTGCAGTCTTTTTTACTTCCATTAAGATTTCCGCAGCCTTCTGTTTTAGCTCAACGAGTTTTTCAAGTTCAGGCTTGAACATGGAGAAGTTTTTAGCTGCCTTGGCTTTCTTCCAAATATCTATGGTTATCGCTTGTTGTTTTGCAGTTTCTGCGACAAGTTCTTCAGGAAGCTTCGTTTGCTCGTCATATTGTTTCTTTATTAAGTGCACGTTTCGCTTCTGAACGTTATCCAACCTGTCATATTCCGGATGTCGCACAATCTCTTCCAATAGCGCATCTATTTTTGGATCAGTGCTCATTTTGTGTTCAATTCGACTAAGCAAGGCTAGTTGTTGACTTCGCAATTTTATCGCTTTTGGCGGCATCATAGTTTCCATATCCCAATTGACAATGGATTCAGTTGACTGGAAAATGGAGAGGTCTTTGGCTTTGTTCATCAGGTTCTTATAACTTGAGAAGAGAGTTTCCATCATTTATCATCGCCTTAGGCTGTGAAGACTATTCGATAGAATTAGCTTGTATATGAGTTTTGTGTGAATGTAGACTATATGAGGTCAAAAGGAAGATAATGCTTCTCGAATGGTAAACTTAAAACCTATAATCCTCTACGATTATTTGGATATCATATGTTTAACATTGCAGCTAAATGCAGCAAATGCGGAGAAACTTTCCCAAGCAATACGGTTTTAACAGTTTGCACGAAATGTGGTGGAGCCCTTTTATTCCAATATGATTTAGCACGAGTTGCTGAAAACGTTTCAAAAAATGTTTTGGCGAAGAGAGAAGACACATTTTGGAAGTTTTGGGAATTGCTTCCCCTTTTATCATCTGAAAACATGGTTTCTTTTGGGGAGCCATATACTCCTGTTCTCCAACTTTCTTCCGATAGCAGCACAACCTCTAAAAATGTATACCTTAAGGACGACGGAAGGCTTCCAACTGGAACATTTAAAGCCAGAGGAATGTCTGTGGCAGTTTCCAAACTTAAGGAGCTAGGCGTAAGACGCGTTGCAATGCCTTCTGCTGGAAATGCTGCTGCAGCATTGGCTGCTTATGGAGCAAAAGCCGGAATGGAAGTTTGCACAGTTATGCCGAAAGATGTACCCGAGAGCAATCTTAAAGAATGCATGTATATGGGCGCTAAAGTGTATCTCGTCGATGGATTGATAGGTGATGCCGCAGAAATTGTTAAAAGACTGAGCAAAAACTACGGATGGTTTGACATTTCAACCAACAAACAACCATACAGATTTGAAGGATACAAAGTTATGGCATTTGAAATAGCAGAGCAATTCGGCTGGGATCTACCAGACAACATACTTTTCCCAACTGGCGGGGGCGAAGGAGTAATAGGTCTTTGGAAGGGGTTTAAAGAATTAATTGAGCTCGGCTGGACTGAAAAAATTCCACGCTTGATTGTTGTTCAGTCTTCAGGATGCGCTCCTCTTGTTAAGGCATATGCCAATAAAGAGCCTGAAGTGAAAGCAGCTTGGAAAAGCGCTGAAACAATCGCAGCCGGTCTAAGAGTTCCTCATCCTTATGCAAGCTATCTCATATTACGGGCAATAAAAGAAACGAAAGGCCTGGCGGTAGCAGTTGACGACAAAGAAATAATTTCTTCAATGAAAGCATTTTTTAAAATGGGCATATATGCATGTCCTGAAGCAGCTTCTACCCTTGCAGCATTAAAAAAACTTGAAAATGAAGACATATTTGATCAAAATGAGAAGATACTTCTGTATCTAACGGGCAACGCAATGAAATACTTTGATGTTATGAAAATAGAAAAAAACAAAATCTCCACGTTAGACAAAGACGCAATTTCCATGCCATAAAAATGGTGCTCCGGGCGGGATTCGGACCCGCGTCTTCGGCTCGAAAGGCCGGAATACTTGACCGGGCTATATTCGGTGGAGCAGCCTAATGCTCTTCTACCGGAGCCCCTTTTTCCGGAGCATCATGCAAAATATGTCTTCATTCGAATAAATCTTATCCTTTAAAGGCTGTTTTTAAACACTCTTTCAATGGTGCAAGTATGGTTTCTGCTTTGTTCAATGTTGGCGCGTAGTGAGCTGTTTTTGCAGAGTTCGTCATTATCGTTTTTATTCCAAGTTTGTCAGTCCACGTGACTGCTGCGCACGTGTCTGTAAGTACATGGCCTCCGCTTTTCTCTATTTTTTCCACATATTTTCTAACCTTTTCCTTGATATGGCATGAGGTGCAAACCCAAAATTCTGTTCCATCCTTAACCTTTCTACTGCCTATTAATTCTGCTGCTTGCTTGATTTCGTTTAATGAGCAGTGGGGGCACCCAACAAAGACTAGGTCTGGCTCTTGCGTTGAGGTTGTAGTCAAGTTTTCGATTGTCTGCTTTATGTCTTTAGTTTCCACGTTTATTTTTTCGATTTCGTTAAATTTTATGCCTCTATTTTCACGGCAGAACATGTTGACCATACCTGTTGACGCAAGAGCAGCCCCCAACTGTTTTAAATTGTCTTTTGAAGCATTTTGTACGTCTTGGATTATTAGGATTTTGTCTTCCAAAATTTTGCCCAAAAAAATTCCTAGAGCGCCAAATTCTACTTCGCTTTGCAACTGCTTTTCCAGTTTTACCAACGCTTTTGGTTGGCGATTTTCAGCTTTGTGCATTCCATAGTCTGGTGTTTTCCCGATTATTGCTGCTGCTAGAGCGCTTGGCCCCCCTTCGCGGTTTGTCCATGCTCCAATGACAGAATTAGTGTAAACTACGGCGGAAGACTCAGCCCAGGCCAAGTGCGAACCTCTCTTTGGGTTTTCCAAATAGTATGGCGTGCATGTTAACGATTCAGTAAAACCCATTTTCTCAAAATATGTCATAATATTTAATTGTTTTTGGCACAGATCTGGTGGCAGCTGTTTACACAAATATTCCCTGTCAAAACTTTGTGGATTTAGTGTCGCTTTGACTTTCACCCTCGCATCAGCATTCGCCAATGCTTCTAAAAAATCTGATGGGGCATCGCCTAGAGTTTTGTATGAAACTCCAGAAACATGTGCTGAGCTTATCGGAATTAGTCTTGTTGCGTTGAAGAGTTCGCCTAAGCGGGTAAGTATTTTCATGCATATTTGGTTTGCCCAGCCAAACTCGCCGTCGTAGATGCGCTCTTCCTCCGTCGTCAAGTACATGCCTATTCAGCTCTTCTTTCTTTTCAAAATCTTAACGAACCCATTGTAGGCGTCAACTTCAACTAAATCGCCAGTCTTGATCTGCGTGATGTCTATTTGGTCAATCATGGGAATATCAGCGATTATAGCTCCAACCACAACAACAGGGTCAGCTTTTTGATTGACTATGGCCTTTGGTGCCAGCGTTTTCTTTGCTAACGAATATAGCACGTAACTGCCTACGGTTGAACCGTGCCCATGTGGAAAGCACAGAATCTTATCCTTAACGCATTCGCCACATAAGTCATGGCTTTTCTCAGATACTTTGCCATCGGCTGGGTCAACTCCCCCCAAAAAACTTATGGGCTTTGTGGACACTAGGGCTTCGGCTTTGCAACGTCCCTCTACTATTGATCTTCCATTCAAAGTTATTTGCTGCATTTTACACACTTTAATAGGATATTTTTGCTGAAGTAGGAATGTCACCTAAAATTTTTAATGCTACACTACTGACTTTTTCACGGTTTTCCTCATCTGTGTAGACGCGTAATATGTTTATGAAGCCTTTGAGAACTTCGAAAATTCTAGAAATTTCGCTTAGACGTTGCAGAACTCTGTCGCCTTCTCGTGTTTTATGGAATACCGGGATCTCCATGGGTTCCATAAGAACGGAATGATGATATGGAACAGATGGAACAGTGGGCACGTCGATTATCACCGCCTCTGCTTCAACACCTGCCCTTTTTGCAATGTCGGTTTGTAATTGTTTTCTCTGCGTCTCTTGGCTGAAAATGTTTGAAATCATAGCGTCTTTTTCGTAAAAAGTTCTCTCATAGACACATTTGAGCATTTTTCGTCTTTCAAGGTTTTTTATGATTTCGCTTGATTTTTTGCAGCTTTTCAATTTGGTCCACACCGTATAGTCATCCATTGCTAGGTACTCTTCTGGAGTCTTGAAACTTGTTAAGCCGAGTTCTTCGTTTGCTTTTTCCATAGACGCGGCAAGCATTATTTGTGCTGCTCTTCCAACACGGTGAAAATATATACTCTTGAAGGATTCTATTCGGGCAATTATAAAAGATTCAAGGGCTGAAAGTGCGCCCAAATCCACTGCCAAATTTTCGCCTAGAACGTCTAAGGCATGGATTAATCGGAAAATGTCGATGTAGCCATATTCCGCGCCTGTGTGATGTGTGTCGCGTACGACGAAGTCTAGTTTGTCTACGTCAACGGCGCTGCTTATTATTTGGTCTAGGAAAGCTTTTTTGGGCTTGTGAAGGACGCCTATTGCCAGTTTTCCCATTTCTCTCGAATTATGTCCAATTTTGTTAAGTATTTCTTTTAATTCGCTGTTTGTGATCACCCAATGTGTCATGTCTTCATGCGTCTTTCCCAGCTCTTTATCGAGTAAATGTTCAAAAACATGCGAGAAGGGTCCATGTCCAACATCATGGAGCAAAGCCGCAATCCTAACCATTTCTGCTTCGTCTTCGTTTGTGTTTTGAGCAATATTGGGGTTTTCTGCGACCTTGCCCGCCAAATACATTACGCCGATAGAATGTTCAAAACGCGTGTGGTTTGCCCCTGGATAAACGTATTCTGCACCTGCCAGTTGACGTAGTCTATGTAGTCTCTGGAATGGAAAAGAATCAATAATTTCTTTTTCCCCCTCAGTTATGTAAACGTATCCGTGCACCGGGTCCTTTATTTCACCCCAATAATTTCTAGGCATCAGCTGTTTCCCCGACACTTTTGGAATAATTATTAATGCACCTTCACTCTTATAATGCCTAATGCCTAAAACACTAAGGTTGATGAGATGAAAGGGAAAGGCCTCTTCATTTGTGTTGAAGGATTGGACGGCTGCGGGAAAACAACACAGACCAGACTTCTCGTGAGAAAACTAGGGGAAATGGGTTGGGACGCAGTCTATACTGCAGAGCCAAGCCGCTGGAAAATTGGAAAGTTCATTCAAAAATACTGTCTACACGGTGAAGAACGAACTTCTCCAATCGTTGAGGCGTTGCTGTTCGCGGCTGACCGTTTCGAGCATGTAGAAAAAGAAGTTGTTCCAGCCTTGAATGAGGGAAAAATTGTTGTTTCTGACCGTTATGTTTATTCATCCTTAGCTTATCAAGGGGCGACTGGGCTTGATTTAAAATGGATTGAAATGATAAACGAGCACGCAATACGGCCAGACTTAGCAATTTTTGTTGATGTTGAACCTGAGGCTGTAATCAGAAGATTGAAGCCCAAAAAGTCGGTTATGGAAAACTTGGAAACTCAACGGAAAGTGCGTGAAGTCTATGTAAAATTTGTTGAAAACGGGGAGCTTGTTAGAATAGACGGGAACAAGTCTAAGAAGGAAGTTGCCGATGATATTTTAAAAGTTGTTCTAAGATTTTTGGAAAAAAGAGGTTAAAGAGGCTTAACTGCTTTTAATATTTTCTTGGAAAAAGTTTCGCCGATTTCATTGACGACAAAGTTGGCGATATCTTCGGGTGATACGTATCTTGGTCCTCTTTCATGGAAAATTTGTATTTCCATTGAGTCCTTGTTAAATGTGAAGCGTATCATGTAATAATCGAATCTTAGCGGAGTTTTCTTTCCATTTTGCATTTTATAATAGCGCAGAGCGCAGAAGAAATCCATGATTTGGAGGGGGTTTTTCTGTATGACTTTTAGCACTTTATTTGCTTCTTCATTGTCTAAATAGTTGAAGTTGTTTGCTTCGGCTATTCCGAATTCCAAAATTACGGTGCATTGGGGCACGGATGGGTTGGCAACTTCTTTTAAATTGAAGTTTTTGTTATTTATTTTTGGGAGCATTTGTATTAATGCTTGTTGTAATCTCTTGTTTGAAATTGAAACAGCAAAGGATGCTGTTTTGTGAACGGTTTTCGGAAAATTCTCGTACAATCCAAGCATTGTAGGATTTCCGCCTAAACTCTTTTGATTTTTCTTATTTTTTCGAGGTTTTCCAGCAGTTCTGAAAGCGCTGTGCCTAGTTTTTGCAGTTCTTCTGCGCGTTCTTCGTGTTGCATTTTGTTTTGCATTTCTTGAACCTTCGCTAAGAGCGTTGCCTCAAGTGTGTCTAAAACCATGTGGCTTGTTATTTTTGTTGGCTCTTCTCCTTCCTTCACTACTATGACTTTCTTTTCGCATTTTGCGCACCAGAGGTCGTCGCTTTTTAGTTTGAAGAGTGGGGAGGCACAAGCAGGACAAGCTAAATCCGTTAGGGTTGAGCCTTGTCGCAATAAGTCAGCCATTCGCTGGATGTGTTTTTCTTCTGGTTTTTCTTGTGGCAAGTTTTAAAGCCTCAAAGTAAAATAGTATAAGAGCCTATAATAACTTGATTATAACGCAACTGTGTGAGGTGGCAAGTGTGGTTAGAAAGAAGAAGATGGCGGAGTACGAGGAGAAGATTAAGCAGGCGCTTGTTGTGCTTGGCGTAGTTTCGGAAGATAATACGACGCCTAGGAATATTAGGAGGGCGGCGAAGGATAGTATGGAGGCTTTGCAGAGTGGGGAGTTTACGCCTGCTGTTAGGGCTTCGAATGTTATTGGGATTTTGGATGAGATTTTGCAGGATCCGAATATGCCGCCTTATACGCGGGTGAAGTTGTGGAATGTGATGAGCCTCATAGAAGCAATAAAAGATTAGCGCAGTGTGTGCGTGCAACAGCCACTAGCCCCTCTATTTGGATTCAAATATGTTGTGAGGGTGGCTTTGAAAAAATCTAGAAAAATTGAGTTGTCGGCATGCTTCTAAAAGCTGGGTCGTAGGGAAAAGATTATAAGAAGAATCTAATAAGAATCTAGATAGAGTGCTGACCAAAAATGCCGAGGAAGGTTCAAGTAACATTTTCTGATGGGCAATGGAAACTTGTAGAAAAGTTAAGAGGGACAATAGGCGACACTGATTCTGAGATCGTAAGGAACATTGTCATATCGTATCTCTCAGAAAAATCTTACATCAAAGAAGAGGCAACTAATAGAACAAGAATCTGACGGGGAAAAACATGACGCGGCTTGAGAAGATAGTTGGGGAAGAAAGGAAAGTCATATTTCGCAATATGGTTAGTCTTCCCTCCACAACCTATGCAACTTTTGGTCTCTACAGATATCCCGCCAAGTTTATTCCTCATGTTATAGCCTACGTCTTGAAAAACTATACTCAACCTAATATGAAGATATTTGATCCATTCGCTGGCTATGGAACAGTAGGTGTAGTATCAAAAATCTATGGATATGATTATGAACTGTGGGACTTGAACCCATTATTGAAGACATTGCATAGTGTAGCCACATTGGAGCCAGAAGAGGTAGACATAGAGGGTCTCCTAGTGGAGATGGCTGATTCTAGTGAGAAATTCAATCCAGATTGGTCAAAACTTGATTATTGGTTTCCAAGGAAATTCTTACCTCTTCTGTTCAGAGTTTGGGGTTTCTATCATTCACTAGATGATGAATATGCCAAACTTGTTCTAACAATACCTTTGCTTAAGGTTACACGTTATTTCTCACTTGATGATATGCAGAGGCAGAAGCTTTCAAAATCACCAGTATCAAGACAACGAATCGTATCCTTGTTGACATCAGATTGGAAGACCAAGTTCTTCAACATGTTAAAAGAAGAACTCTGGAGAGTTGTTCAAGGAATAGCAGATTATTGGACACTTTCGCCAAAGGATACAAGAGTAATCATCAAGGCTGGTATCGATGTTCTAAGCACGGAACTTGATGATGAAAAGGATATTCTCATCACATCTCCTCCTTACCTTCAGTCACAAGAGTACATTCGTCAAGCTAAAATGGACTTGTTCTGGCTAGGTTACTCAGAGGATAAGATTAGAGAACTTAGTAGGCTAGAAATTCCCTACAGAGATGTTGAACCCCAGCAAATACACTCTGAGACTTACTCATCTGTGCGAAGTGAAATTGAGGAAGACCATTTGCGTAAAGTCTTTGACAGATACTTCTGGGGAGTGCTTGGAGCATTGACACGTCTACAAAGGAAAATAGACTCTTATTTGTTTCTCTTCGTAGGTAGGACAAGTATGAGAGGACGTGCCATTCCAATAGATCGTATCTTTGCGGAACATTTCACCGAATTGGGATGGGTTCATGAGGCTACACTGGTAGATACTATAGTAACCAGAAGAATGTTCTCTTACCGTGTCAATCCCGCAACCAAACTCAAAGATGAAAGGACACCAGTTGAGAACTTGGTGATTCTTAGAAGAGAAGGCAATCCTTAGCTCTCTAGATTGCAGAAATCTTAAGAACTGAACGCATAATAACTTCTTTCTATGTTGCCTAAAGAAAGGAAGATAACAGACCTCAATGTTACAGGATTAGACCAATCCAAACATGCTGCATTACTAGGAGATGCACATGAGTTAATAGTTGCTGGCATTTTTTCAAGACTAGGTTTTGAAGTAGGCTTACTTAGTGCGAAAGGCGGAGCTTATGACTTATGGGTAATTGCCTATGAACACCCTAAAGGTGATATTAGACCTATTCGTGTTCAGGTGAGGACAATATCAAAAGGTGGTGGTATTAAATTCGTTGGAGGAGTCAGAGGAGGTAAAGACCGATACTATAAATCAGGAGTTAAAGAATACAAGTACACAACAAAAGACAATGATCTAATAGTAGGAGTCGATGCGAGGACTCTTGATCTTTACTTGGTTCCTACAAAATTCACTCTGGCATGGGGAAAGTCAAAATCAATCTTGGGTTTGGATACATTAAAGAACAATTGGGACATCTTGTTGAATTGGAACGATGCCTCCTTAAATAAGCTTGAAGCGAGTTTACCTAAGTAGATTGTTGACAAAGATACTAGAACTATATACGATTATGGTTTAAATCTCGATTAACATAGAAATCTTGGAAAGAAAGAGATATCCAAAATCTAATTGATGAGTTCGGGAGATATCGTCACTTAGGTTTATTATAAGCAATAAAAGATTAATATGCGAGCATAAAAGTATCTTCTATTTCTGATTTAAGAGAGTGTATTAAATGAAAGTATTCCATTATCAGAATGTTGAAGCAAAAAGTGCAGACGAGGGAGCCTCGAAACTAAAAGTGCGATGGCTCATCACAAAAGAAATGGGCGCACCAAACTTTGCAATGAGACTCTTCGAAATGGAACCAAAAGGACACAGCCCACTCCACAGCCACCCATAGGAACACGAAGTCTTCATCCTAGAAGGCGAAGGACTCGCAGTCAGCGAACAAGAAGAAAAAAAGATCAGCGCTGGCACCATCATTTACATTTCCCCTAACGAAAAGCATCAACTCAAAAATAACGGCAAAAAGACCTTAAAGTTTCTCTGCCTCGTACCCTTACAAAAGTAACAATTTCAACATTAAATTACTCGCTAAAAATATATGCAAGTTGTTACACTTACTTCTGGGTTTCAGGAGAATACACTCTTTGAAATACGATGTAATAATCGTCGGCGCAGGCCCAGCAGCCATCTTCTCAGCCATAGAACTAACAGAAAAAAACAACCTAAACATCCTCATGCTAGACAGAGGACCAGACATCAACCAACGCAAATGCCCAGCAAGCCGAGGACTTGAATGCGTACACTGCGAACCATGTCCCCTCTTGTCCGGATGGGGAGGAGCAGGAGCATTCAGCGACGGAAAACTCACACTATCCCCCGAAGTGGGCGGATGGCTAAACGAATATGTATCTTTCAAAGAACTTGCAGAGCTCGTAAACCACGTAGATGAAATTTACTTAAAGTTCGGAGCAACCGAACACGTTTACGGAACTGACATTGAAAAAATAGAAGAAATCGAACGAGAAGCTTCTCTGGCCGGTTTAAAGCTTATTCGCCAAAAAATTCGTCACATGGGAACGGAAAAATGCGCTCAGACCCTTAGAAAAATGCGCCAAGAGCTAAACAACAAAATTGAATTCAAACCCAAAACAGAAGTTAAAGGGTTTATAGTGAAAAATGACACCGTTGAAGGTGTCGAAACTGTAAACGGTGAAAAATTCTTCGGGAAATACGTGATTGTTGCACCTGGCAGAAGCGGGGCAGAATGGCTTCAGTCAGAAGCCCAATCCTTAGGCTTAAAAACTCTAAACAACCCTGTTGATGTTGGATTAAGAGTTGAAGTTTTGGCTTCAGTAATGGAAGAATTAACCAGCGTCCTTTACGAACCAAAATTCATCTACTATTCAAAATCCTTTGACGATCAAATGCGCACCTTCTGCGTTGCACCCTACGGCGAGGTGATAACTGAATCCTACAACGGAGTCTTAACCGTTAATGGCGAAAGCTACGCAGAAAGAAAAACAGAAAACACAAACTTCGCCATCTTGGTAAGCACATCATTCACCGAACCCTTCAAAGAACCAATAGCCTACGGAAAATATCTTGCTAGGCTTTCAAATCTTCTCAGCGGGGGCGTAATGATACAACGTTTAGGCGATTTGGAATCTGGAAGAAGATCAACGCATGAGAGAATAGCCAGAAGCGTAGTGTCTCCTACATTGAAAAACGCCACACCAGGCGACTTAAGCTTCGTCCTGCCATACCGCTATTTAGCAGACATAAGAGAAATGCTTCACGCCCTAGACAAAATCGCCCCAGGAATCCATTCCAGAGACACACTACTCTATGGCATTGAAGTAAAATTCTACTCCTCAAGACTACAACTAAGCAACTGTCTAGAAACCAAAATCCGCAACTTATTCACCAACGGAGACGGAGGAGGCGTCACAAGGGGACTGGTCCAAGCCTCGGCATCAGGCGTTATTGTAGCTAGAGAAATAATAAAGCGAGAAAAACCAAAGGCGTAAGACAAATGTCCATAGTTGAAGAAATAAGTTGTTCCCATTGCGGCGCACCAATATCCTTTGAACCTGGCGAAATAATAGCGACATGCAAATACTGCGGCTACACAGTTGTGATACAAACCCGAAGCGCCTTCGCTTTCGAACACTCCATGCTACTAAACAAGTATGACCCAACAACAATTGAAGATTCTATTAAAGATTGGATGCGTACAGGCTTTCTGAAGCCTTCAGACCTAGTTAAGAAATCAAAAATCATGGAGAAAAACTTGATTTACTTGCCCTTCTGGGTTGTATCCGTAGAAGTTACAAGCAATTATAAGGGGATATTTGAGCGCATAACACCTTCCATTGTCAAGGAAGGCACAATCGAGAAGGACTACGATTGGCTTGTTCTGGCGAGGAAGGCGACAGAATTTCCAACAAGAGAATACAATGTGCCATTAGAAGGCAAAATTCCATACGACTTTAGAAAAATAGAAGGCTTCGCAAAAATTCTCAACAGCGAAGTTGAAAAAGATGAGGCACTAGAGTTAGCAAAACAACAAATCGAAGAGCTTCATCGCTATCTGGCTCAGCAAGACGTGGACAAAATCATTGAAATGAAAAGCGAAATAAAAGAAGACCAAGCTGTTTACCTGCATGCTCCAATTTGGCTCATAAAATACGAGTATAAAAGTAAAACCTATCAACTATGGATAGATGGAGCAACTGGAACGGCTATAAAAGGAGATATTCCCTCCACCGGATTTGGAATACTTTGACAAAGCTTTAGATGTAACTACAATGCGTTTACAAAATCTGAAAATGGAAATTGAGGAAGTATGTCGCTAATTTCTAAACATTTTTTATATGCAACGATGATTAATGTTTGTAGAGGCTAAGCATGTTATGAGCGAGAAAATAATCGGTCGCGGCACATGGTATGACAAGATGGCTGCCAGAGTAATTGAGCGCGAGCGGAAGCTGGGCCGAAACTTAGATCTAATAAGAACTGAGATGGGAATAGCAGCTTCTGGTTTCCCACACATCGGCAATTTGAGCGACGCCGCAAGGTCTTTTGCCGTGACTTTGGCTCTTAAGGAGCAAGGCTATAATTCTGAGCTTATCGCTTTTGCAGACGACAAGGATGGATTGAGAAAAGTTCCAGCCGGGTTGCCAAAATCTTTGGAGGAGCATTTAGGACGCCCAGTAACTGACATCCCCGACCTTTACGGATGCCACAAAAGCTATGGTGAACACATGACCTTGCTCCTTCGTGAAGCCTTAGACAAGTGTGGAATAGAGTACAAGTTCATGTCTGGCGCGGAAGCCTACAGAAAAGGGCTGTTCAACAAGGAAATTAAAGCGATACTTTTGAAGGCTAAGAGGGTGGGAGAAATAGTTAATGAAGAGGTTGGACAAGAAAAGTTCTTGGAGGCTCTGCCCTATTTTGCTGTCTGCGAAAATTGTGGGCGCATATACACGACCAAAGCCTACGAGTTTCTACCCAAAGAAAACAAAATTCTCTATGTGTGTGAAGGGATGGAAGTTAAGGGGCGGTGGCTTGAAGGCTGCGGACATAAAGGTGAGGTAGACTACAGGAAAGGTGAGGGTAAGCTCAATTGGAAGGGAGAGTTTGCTGTCAGGTGGAAAGCCTTAGACATAAGGTTTGAAGCTTATGGAAAGGAAGTTGCTGATTCTGCGCGGGTAAACGATCGCATATGCCGGGAAATATTCAATTGGGAACCGCCGTGCCACGCAAAATACGAGTTGTTCCTAAACAAAAGTGGCAAAAGACTCTCGAAATCTGCTGGAATAGTTTTTACTCCACAGACATGGTTTAAGTATGGTTCTGCCCAGTCGCTCATGTTGCTATTGTTGAAAAGGTTCGTTGGAGCCCGTACGTTAGATGTGACAGACATACCCTCATATATGAATGAGCTGGACTATTTAGAAGACTTATACTTCGGAAGAGAAACGCTAAAGGACGAGAAGGAACTGGCTAAGCTTCGAGGTTTATACGAATATTGCTGGGCGTTGAAACCTCCTGTAAAATCAAGCATTACTGTGCCATATAATCTGCTAACATTCTTGGCTAAGATGGCGCCCAAAGGTCGTGAAGAAGAATTCATAACCGAAAAACTTCGAAGTTATGGCTATTTGCAGAAAACTGAGACATTTGATGAAGGCTTGAAGAGGCGAGTTGAATTTGCGTTTAATTGGACAAAGGATTTTGAGGAAATAAAAGAAACAGTGGTAACTCTAACTTCGCAGGAAAAGCAAGCCATAAAGGAATTAGTCGAAGTGTTAAGGGTTGAAAGCGAAGCTGAAAAAATCCAAAATGCTATATTCGACACTGCCAAAAAACACAACTTACGACCAGCCGACTTCTTCAAAACGCTGTATGCAATTCTTATAGGCGTACCTCAAGGTCCAAAGTTAGGTCCATATATTCTTGCGATGGGAAAGCAAAACGTTATGAATGCACTAGAGCGTGTGTTAAAAAACTATATTTAAACTGGAGAGTGTGTCTTTGCAAATTTGCGAAGTGTCTCCTGAAGAACTTGACTTTGTCTCAGCTGTTTGTCTAGACCCAAGTGTTCCGCGTCGGTGGCGGGAGATTATGGAGCCTTGTATGGTTGAAAGGAAAAACTGGTTAAAGGCTATGATGGCGAAGGGGTTGCAAGTTTCTGTTGCTCTTGAAAAGCCTGAAGTGGTTGCTAAGTCTCTTGAGCCGAAAATTGAGAGGGTCAAGGCGAAGGCTGTTCGTGGTAGCATAGCTAAGGGCTTGATTGAGTATGTGCCTGTCAAGTTTGCATGTGAGCCTGTAAAGGGGGGCAGTGGGCTTTTTATTAATTGCATTTGGGTTGTGCTGCCTTTTTGGCGTCGTGGGGTTGCAAGGGCTTTGATGGAGAGGTGTATTGAGAAGGCTCGGGCTCATGGTGGTGTGAACGTGTTGGCGTATGATGGTGACAAGTGGTTTGGGTTTTTCCCCTATATGCCTGCCAGCTTCTTTGAAAAGTTTGGGTTTAAAGAGGTTGATCGCGATGGAAGCCGGGTGCTGTTGAATTTGACTCTAGGTGATGGTGAGCGGCCTAGGCTGATTAAGGCGAAGACTAGGAAAGTTGGGGAAAGTGACAAGTTGGTTGTGGATGTGCTTTATAGTAGTCAGTGTCCTTGGTCTGGGTGGATGGTTGATAAGGTTAAGCGTGGAATGAAGAAGTATGGTGCAGTGGTTAATGCAATTAATACAGATGACAGAACGGTAATTGAAGAATATGGGCTGTCTAGGGGAGTTTGCATAAACGGCAAGCCAGTTGTTAAGAGAATGGCATCGTGGAAAGAAATTGATTTTGCAGTAAAACAAGTGATTGGGCATTAAAAACCCTTTTATGACCATGCCTAGAATTGTTGTTGTGGGGCCCGTAGTCTAGGCTGGATTAGGACGCTGGCCTGCGGAGCCGGAGTCCCATGGTTTCGGCGCTGAAAGCCGGAGATCGAGGGTTCAAATCCCTCCGGGCCCGCCAATCTTCCTCTTGTTCTTGGAAAGCAGTTTGATTTGAGTTTATTTGCTGGTTTAGGGCTTGTAGGAGGTTGATTAGTTGTTGGGTAACTGGCGCTGGGACGGTCCCAGGACGGTCCTCGAAGCATGGTTGGGACGGTCCTAATAGTAGGCTTGTTAGGTAGTCGTTTAATCCCATGTTTGCGTTTTGTGCTTTGGAGCGTAGTAGGTTGGCGACTTCGGTTTTTAGGCATATGCCTGTCATTCCTTGTTTAGGCACGTTTTTTCACCTCCTTTTACTTTGTCGGGCGGGCTTTTAAGATGCCGTATAGAATTTTTTGTAAGGGCAGACGGGTTTTTGTTTTGGAGGTATAGGTTTCTGAGGATGATTAGTTTGGCTGTGTGGAAGTATCCACCTTCTCTGAGTTCTTTGCGGGTTGCTGTTATGCCTTTGAAGTCTGTGCCCATGGTTTTGGCTTGTTCTTCTTGATAGAGTTGCTGGGCTTTCTCCCAGATCATCTGTCTTACCTTGGGCCAGAATTTACCGTGGTTTTGGGTTTGTGATTTGGACAATTTCTTCACACCTCAGGCTTTCGATTGCGTTTTCGATTTTGCTGTCGGGAATGGGAATGTCGATTATATAGTCGGCGATTTTTCGAGCTTCTTCTGAATCTTTAGCGTTGACGATGAGGATGATTTCCACGAGATACTTGGGCATCTCTTTACTCAACCTCGCTTAAGACTTTAGGTTAAGCTCTAAAAAATGGGTTAGAATCGCTTCTGCGCTAAAATCAAACCATAGAAGCGGCGGTTTTCACATAAAGACGCAGACACAACGGCATTTCCATGTGAACATTAAAAATTGAGGGATAGGCTTTAACACGTTTCTGTCTCTGAAGTGTGGATCTACGCATAGCGATTGCAAAGTCTTTTAAAAGGTACCTACGGTAGATTATGAAGATTCAAACATGCCAAAAAAAGCCCAGAAAAAAGCGAGGGACAAGGCCACCGATGTACCATCGAAGGTAACAGAGGACTACTGGATTCGCGCTTCTCCTCCAATTGCCAAGTTCACTAAGCATGTTAAACTTGGTGTCGACTGGTTCAAAAAGAATGCTGCTGAATATGCCCAGTCTGGAAAGATGTTTCCTCGTGACATCTTTGCGGATGGTATGATAACTCCACAATATGAACCCGAGATCACCCTGCACAGAATAGACCTTGAAACAATAAAGGCAGTTGACCAGCTGGGCCCAAGGAGCTACCATTTGCTTTTTGGCAAGTGGCTCATTTACGTCTCCAGAGCCTATGTAGACAACGTTTGGGAGAGCTTATCATCAAATATTGAAAGTGGAAAGCTACCTTACAATGCAAAGGTGGCAACTGCCAAAGTTAACCCACATGCTACTGACAAGGAGAAACACGTGATATGTGTTTACACTCCGAACTATCTATTCAGAGATGATGTGCGCCAATGTAGGGTCCTTCTCAAGCAGCTGAGTTTTGAAGCCAAGCTCTATTACAAACCCGACGTCTTCACTTACAAGAGGATGTATCGCGTCACGGGCTCGTCAATAAATCACAGGTATTTTGGCTAACACCATGATCTTCACGATTTCAATCTTTCTTCTTATTTCTTCCTTAGAACCCATAAATTGTCGATTTAGCACGCGCATACAACAATCATAAATTTCGGGTTTAAGCTATCATATGTTATGCAAAGGAAGTTCAAATTAACAATAGAATTGGTGCCTTCTACTGTTTGGTTTTCTTCGCTGCATAAAATGATGGACGGAAAAAATTGGGAACAGCTAAAAAGTAGTGTATATGTGAGAGAAGGGCGAAAATGTTGGATTTGTGCCTCAGCACAATCGCCTTTGGAACTCCATGAGTTTTGGGAATATGATGACACAAATCACATTCAAAGATTAGTAGGGATGCATCATCTATGTCGTTTATGTCATATGATAAAACATATTGGGCTATGGTGTCATACCGCTAAGGGTCTGAAAACCCTTAACAGAATAGGTCTTACTCGAGAAGATTTGGTAAAACATTTTTGTAGAGTTAATAATTGTGCCGAAGAAGATTTTCTACATCATGAAGAAAAAGCTTTCAAGACATGGAGGGAAAGAAGCAAGTCTAATTGGACGCAGGATTTTGGAGAGTTTGAAAAATATCTCAAACGCTAATAGGGCTTGTTCTAAATTTCTAAATAAGCGCACTTTCTTGGAGCAAATCCAAAGAGAGATAACTATTTATCTAAATTCTAAATGCTGGTATATTCGGGAGTTTGTTTTGATGGAAGCTGAAGAGGAAGAAATTGACACTTTACACAGGCAGATCTATCAGTTAGTTGTAGAAGATATTCCGAAAGCTGTCGTGACTTACTCTGATATGGTTAAGGAGAGGCGGAAGCTACTTAAGGAAGTTTCCAAGGTCATTGAGCCCATTAATGTAAAAAAGTTCACAACTAAGGAAATTTCTCTTTTTAAAATTGCGGGTGCTGATGGTGGAGCCAACGGTAAAGAGCTTGAGGGCTTCTATTTTGGCATTGCTGGAGCTATTGCATACACGTCAACAGGCCTCGAAGATGAGGATAAAACTCCAATTTCTTTTGGCACCTCTTTGCTTTGGGACGATGAGTTTGATCCTGGACGGCGAGCCGCAACTATTAGGGATAGGTTCATGTATGAAGTGGCGAAAAGAGCAGTTGTGGAAAGAAAGCCAGACCTTCTGCTGCTTGACGGACCTCTTATACCTAATGCTGGTTACATTCCTCATTCGGATGATTCTGAGGCTTACAGAGAGGATTATGAGGGTATGATGGATGCTCTTTTCTCACTATTGGACTTGATTAAGAAGGAGCATGAGAAAAGAGGTATGCTTCTTGCATGCGTGGTTAAGAGAGTCAGGTCAACTCGATATTCATCCATTTTGAATTTGCCAAAGCCTATTAGGGATTCGGCGATACTTAATCCTATCTTAAAGATTGGTCAAAGGACCACATTGATCGATGCAGCAGAGGGTAGGATGTTAAAAGAAGTGTTTCCTATTCAACATAGAAAGGTTAAACAGTTTTTTGTTAAGAGCTCGCGGATGAGTCCGATTCGTGTCGAGATTCCCGAATGGCTAAGTGATAAAGTGGATGACATAGCCTCGCTCGTTTATTCTACATCGGATCCTTTAACTGGGATTCCTTTCCATATTTTGAGGGCTGATGCTCTAACGAGGGTGAATATTCCAACAACAGACCTGACTTATACAAGGTTCTTGTCTCACGTGATGGATAAGGTAAAATCTGGGGAACTGGCTGAAGAGGATTTGGATATGGCGAATTTGAGGAGATTAGAGATATGGAGGCTGTAGGTGTGAAGGAGCCAGTAGGCTGGGTTATAGACAATTCCGCGCATGATAGTTTCTCTTTTGTCGTGGTTGAAGGAAAACAGGTTGAATTTGGTAACTACTACATTGTGAAGCATCCATCAAAGGGCGTTGATGTATTAACGAGAGCTGTGGTGATAAATTACAAGAATCCAGAAATGGACCTGACACGATATGGGCCTCGCTACGCCAAAAAGGGTCTTAAACTGCCGTCATCCGACCAAGAAATTCTGGTCGCAACAGCAGAACCATTGGGCTATTTTGACGGAAACAAGTTCAGGCCATTAGAGGTTCCTCCATCTACATGGACACCAGTATATGAAGCAACAGAAGAGGACCTGAAGAAGTTTATTGAACCTTATGAAGCCGGATACTATCTTAGAACCGGTAACTTAAGAAACCTCAAGATTCCCATCTCGCTTGACATAAATGGCTTAGTTAAGGGGCATTGTTTCGTTTGCGGGATGACGAGGTCAGGCAAGAGCACTTTCCTTTTATCGATTGCTGCGATAGGGAAGAAAGAACTGGATCCGCCAATGCACATGATAATCTTTGATCGAAGAGGGGAGTACATTCCATTAGTAGAAAAAGCCGGAGGTAAACTCTTTGCCTACACCGAATTTACCAAGCCATTCAAGGAAATGGACCCTACCGACGTGGCATCCATGCTTAAGGTCGATAAAACGTTGTTGACCCTTACAGCATCGGCTATAGAGAAAATGCAAAGTGATGGAGTAACAAAACCAACAGTCGATGAGCTTAAAGATTATATCGTGAAAGAAATAGACACGAAGGGCGCGGCACAACATAAGCAAAGATACAAGTCCATTATAGAAGATAACCTCAAAAAATATGGACCAGATATAGAAAAACTTCCAACAGAAGCAAAGGATCCCGTAAAAATCGTAAGAGAAAATGAGCTTTCTTTGATTGATTTCTCGGTGGATACTGATATTTCGCGGCAACAGTTGGTTGTCAGAGACATTGTAAGGGCTTTGCTAAAAGAGGCCATGACTACTGATAACTTCGGAGCAATAATTGCGGTGGAAGAAATTCAGTATTTCGCGCCTGAGGAAGGAATGGTTAAGTACGGTGAAAATTGGAGAGAAAGTCGCGATGCTATAGTTGAGGCAATCTCTCAAGGCGGTGGATATAACCTTGGCTTTGTGATAATGACGCAGAGACCAGCCTACGTTTCGAAAAGTGTGATTAGCCAATGCAACTCTGTTGTAAGCTTTAGGTTAATGTCTGGAAACGATCAAGACGCTATAATAAACTACAGCGAATATGGGTCCAGAGCCCTAAGACAATATTTGGCTGGTTTAGCAGATCACGAAGCTTTCATTTGCGGAATAGCCGTGCCATGCAGATTCCCAGTAATAGTGGAAACAAGGGTAGAGGACTATCCCAGGAAATCCACCAAAAATGCTAAACAAACATTCGAATCAATGAAAAAAGACTGGAAACCCGTAAAAAATGGATGAAGATATCATAAAATTAACTATGTTTAAGCGAAAAAATTATAAATGCAATCTTATAAGAATCTTCTGAGATTATTAGAAGAAGGAATGACATGCCAAAAAAGATTCAGGTTACCTTCACTAATGGGCAGTGGAAACTTATAGAAAAGTTAAGAGGAACAATAGGAGATAGCGATTCTGAAATTGTTAGAAACATCGTAATCTCATATCTGTCTGAAAAATCTTACATAAAAGACGAAACTTCTAACAAAAATCGAGGCAATTCAAGGTGAGAAATAAAATGAAGAACTCACAAGGGAAAAATCTGAAACTGACTGACATAACTTTTAGACAGTATATGGCGTTGACTCTGATTTTTTCCAAACTGGACCTTGAAAATAAGTATCCTACGAAGGGAGAGTTAAAGAAAATCATTGGAATGCACACGGATAGGATGCTCGAAATTACACTAAAAGCTCTTGAAAACAAGGGATTGATAAGGTTTAATGGGCTAAACAATGAACCTGTAGTCGAAATACCAGAAGAAAATAAAGCACTACTCCCGACTCTGACAGACAGATTAATGTTAGTTGAAGATTTTGTTTCATATAAGGAGATAAAAGACCTACAGAAAACTGCAGATAGCCCAAACAGTTCTCTTAAACTTGGGGTTCAAGCTTACTTGGATTATCCCAGAAATAACGTGAGGGAACTAAATGGTAGTAGGATGATAGTTCATCGATGGTACTCATATTTAGAAGATTTTCCTCCATCGTTGGTTTGGGATAAATTGGACCACTATGAGATAAAGAGTGGGAAAGTAGTGTTGGACCCATTCGTAGGCAGCGGTACTACAGTTGTTACATCAAAATTAGCTGGCGTCAGCGCCATAGGGATTGACATAAATCCCGTTGCGAGTTATGTGACTCAAGCTAAGACCGAATGGGCAGAAGGCAATGATTGGAAGATTGATTTAACCGAAGTACAGAAACAATTTTCCCTCGTTTGGAATGATTTCTCCTCCGCCTCCGAATATCTTCAAAAATATAGGCTCAAAACGGATTTTATAGAGAAAATGCCGGTTATGGAATTGAATCAATGGCTTAAAACGAAAACACAAAATGAAGTTGCTTATCTTAGTGAGAGGATTAGAGAGGTCGAAGATGACCATATTAAAAGGCTTCTCATGGTCGCATTGCTTGGAGCAGCAGTAGAATCTTCTAATGTGGCTTTTTGTCCTGGAACAAGTTTTTATCCTTTTAGGAAAAGACCTTTGTTTTCTGAAATTTTCTCAGGCAAACTTGCTGCGATATATGAGGATCTGTTACTTCTCCATCAAGCAAAGGCTGAGTATGGAGAGGTAACGGTCTTTAACAAAGATTGTAGAGAAATGCGCGAATATGTCGACGGTCTTGTTGATTTTATTTTTACATCACCTCCTTATCCAAACGATTTAGAATACACCAGACAGACCAGACTTGAACTGTTCCTTTTGGGTTACGTGAAGAACATGGACGATGTAAGAGAGATAAAGAAAAAAATGGTGAAGGGCAGTACAAAACTCATTTTCAAAGAAAGTAACAGCGCTCAATACGTAGAAAGGTTCCAAAGCGTGCAAAAAGTGGCAAATGCCGTAGAAGAGGCATTAAGCGACAGAATTTGGGGTTGGGATTATCCAAGAATGATTAGAGAATACTTTGGAGATATGTATCTTTCTTTGGAAACCTTTAAAAAAGTCTTGAGGCAGGGTTCATATGCTTTGTTAGTTGTTGGTGACCAGACCTACAAGCAAATCGTCATTCCAGTTGGGCAAATATTGGTTGAACTTGCAACTGACTTGAGATATGAAGCAGCAGATTTGGAGCTTCTTAGGATTAGAAGAAGCACTACACATGAAATTCCATTGAAAGAAGAGATAGTCATCCTGAGAAGGTAAGCCAGTCATATATATTTATTAAGTTTTTCCGAAGTAATGTGCCCAGCGAGTTTACGCCTGATAGCATTTAAAAAGTCTTCAACTGGCAGTATTTCGGTTTGTTTGAAGGCTTTGACCAATTCTTGAACACTCGTGGAATAGATATTTTCTGGAGACATATTGAAGAAATCTTCTTTATTTTTAACCATCTTAACAACATAAAAAATGATTTGATTGTCTTTATAGCCTTCTTCAAGCTTCAGTCCGAATCTTTCAACAAGATTGTCGAACAGACTGTCTTGAAGTAACCAGATGTATTTCTTCATCCATCTTTCAAAGACTTGTCCTTTGAACATTACTTGAGTAAAAGACAGTTTAATTGTGTTATATGTGTTCATGCCATACGTATAGCGACCTTGAACCATACCACTCTTGATAAAATCTTTCATTGCTCTTACTAATTCGCCAGTTTGAGTGGTTGAGTCTGAAGCGACCTCGATACCACAAAAATCCACTATTCGACCATCTCTATCACGGTAAAAACCTACCCAGTCAACATGGCCAAACCCCTCAACCGTCACTTCCGGCACCAGCTCTACGCTTTCTTTGTTCAGAAACAATTTTGGAATATCCTTGAGAAGCACCTTATCTGAGAAATAGAATCTGTTAGGACATATTATTCTCGGAGTACCTAAGTGCCATGCTGAGCATATTCCAAGAGGATAGGACAACAATCTACTTTGTTTAGTGCATTTTTGGCCTATGAAAGGACATGCATATTCTTTTCTGACCTGAAGGACCATTTTTGATGTATTACTTGGTGGGAAGCCAAAGATTTCAGCCGGATAATGAAGATTTTCTATACTCATAACCCACTATATACTCCTTTAGATAGGGGAATAAGCGTTCACCCTTCAGATATATCTTTTCAATGGTGATGCGGTCCGGTGGGGTTTCTTAAATGCTTCAAATAGAGGTGAACGAAAGATTTTCATTTCTTTCTTCAATACAGCTTAACATGGTAAAGATAGTATGCGGTACAAATGCCGAACTCACCATGAGGATGTTTCTTACGATGTTTTAGCAGAAAAATCTTCAGAGACGAGAATGTATAAGTTGCTAAGACTTTCGCTTACTAAAACAAGCAATGAAGTGAGGAAAAAAATCTTAGATGATATTCTGCATGAGGAAAAAACAATTGGAACAATCGAGTGGTGGACGAGAGGCAGCATAGTTCATAAACCTAAAGCGAAGTTTGATATTGTAATAATCTCCAGAATGTGACGGTTGCTTCAAAGTATTATGTTAATGTGCTCAAGAACTAAGAAAGGCTCTTCTGTAGGCCAAGCCGAGGAAACTCAGTTTAGAACGACTCCATTGGGTTGGTGCGAGAGATTTCAATGGTAATGCGTATTGGTGTGTCGTAAAAGTTTCCCTGCAAATCAACCGTGTAGCCAGGTCCCAACTCATCCACCGCTTTCTCTACATAGTTCTTGAATACTTTGGCTATACGTTGCCTTTCGGGTGTTATGAACCTTGGCTTTTCCACAGTCATTTCTCCTTTAGCCTCTTTTGCGTTGTCTTTTTTCGTGTTCTTCTTTTTCCTGAAGCCATGCATCGTATTTTTCCAACACCTCGTCAACTTGTTTGTGGACAAAGTCTGAGGCACTGTGGTAAGGTGTGCTCATCTCTTTCACAGCAGCGTCAAGCCTCTCATACTTTTCTCTTGAAATTTCCACGTATTCAGACTCTTCATTCAGAAACTTGAGCCTCCATCTTGCTGCGTCGCGTATGAACTCCTCTCTCGTTGTGAAGCCCAGCTGCTTGTTCTCTGCTATGAAGTTTTCAATCTGAGCCAGCAGTTCGGGCGGTAGTATAACTGATTGGTTTAGCATGGCTTCTATGGCGTCTTGGTATGTCTGCATCTTGCTCGTCTGCGCCATCAACTCTCCAAGCATCGACGTGAGTTTCTGGTGGACATCATCCGATATTTTGAGCGTTTTCATAATGTTCCCTTCCTGTTTGGTACATCATCTGTGTGGTATTACAAGTATGATTAGTGGGATTAGGTTTATAAAGTCTTCGTAGTATACCAAGTATCCGCAGAACACTCAGGAGTTCAATAACATGAAGGTAAAAATTGGTTTTACCATCGAACCAGAGCTCTTGAAGGAAATTGACAGGCTTCGAGGTATAACAAAGCGGAGCACTTTCATGGAGCACATCATCAGGCTTGGGATAAAATCCTACAAGAAAGACAACCCACACGCCACGCCGGTCACAGTGCAAAAGGAGAAGTGAGTTTATGGAAGTTGAAGAGCTGACTCTACCCAAAGAGCGAGCCGAAGCGGAATTCAACGCTTTAAGGCAGGCCCTCAAGCAAAACACAAAGTTACGAAAAGAGCAGATCTACAAGGACCAGCGTGCCGTTTATGGGCATATGCGCTACGGAAAGAAAATCATCGACATATTCGAAAGCTTCCAAAAAGCGGGCATAAATAAGGACGGAGACCCAAGGCTCGCCATTTGCAGAGCAGACGCCAAACAATGCTACTGCTACAAATTCAAAGACGGAAGCGCAGTGTATGCTGACCAAAGATGGATTACGGTTCCAAGAAAAACATTCGCCGACGTCAAACTCCCTCCAGCAACCTTCAAATGGATTGCCCTAAAACCTGAAATCCCATTAGACAATTGGCAAAACGACATCAAAGGCAACAAAAACATCCAAACACTCGTTCCCATCATTCCAGCCAAAATCCTCGTCAACGAGGTCAATGTTCTGCTCAAGAACTATCACATACTCTGGGAAGTCGAAGAATGGAAGCCCGTTCCACCAAAAGACCCAATCCTGCTGAAGCAGCTAACACCAAACCTGTTCGGCGTTCTCGCAACATGGGACCTAACACCACTTGAAAGAGCAATAATCCGAGGGAGAATCCAATGAAGGAAATCGTTTACGACATTAAAGAGTTTAAGGCAAAAGTGGATACCGCTAAACCAGTCCATCACTGCGCTATACGAAAATCAATAGACCAACATGGAATCTTCTATCGGATTATCTTCCGCATCTATGGCGTGGACAAAAACAACGGGCACATCTTGATTTTTGAAGTTCAGAAAAGAACGACAGTTGCCGAGTTGGAGCAGCATCCGAAAGACTATCAGAAACTCGTGGAAGAGTTTGCCAAGCCTTTGGCTTCAACTGAAGGAATGTGGATACCATGAGTTTTAGGCTTTCGGGCGATATAAAGGATAAAGAGCTTTTCAAAAACATCATCGAGGTTGGCGTAAAAAACGGCGGCAGACTGTTCTATCGAGAAGACGCTAACGGAAACATCGTTGAACTGGTTTATTTCAGCGGGGCGAAAAGGGTTAGCTACATAGGCGAAATAGACCAGCAGTTTGCAGGCATAGTCCGAGCTGAAGGAGCCAGGGTTAAACTCCTCATTTTCAACGAAAGTGAAGGCATTCTGAAAATCAGTCAGGAATAGCCTTTGCGTTTAAAGGCGGTTGTGAGATTTTTGCGAAAAAACCAAATCTTTCATACGGGAGAAGCTAAAGTAGACCGCACCTTCAACAGCGACCAAGGGCAAGGCAAGTTTCAAGGCTTCCCAAAACAGTCAGTTGAAGCCTTATACAGAAAAGAAGACCCATGCGACGGAGAGGTCGCGGCGTGCATTTTCGAAGTTAGCACTGACGACCATTTCTTTCCAGACCGAAGATGGCTGATATGGTTTCCAAAAGGACACGAGCTGAAGGCAATCTCGGAATCCATAGCAAAAACGGATGAAACAACCGAAGACATGCTTAAACGAGGATGGAAAGGACACCCGATTTCGAAACTGCATAACCTGATTGGATAAACCCAGCTTGGAGTGGATGAGACAAATGGTAAGTAAGGCGTTTAAGAACTGCGTTGAACTTGTCGAGGAAATCCTCAGAGAAGGCTACCGACTGCAGATTCCCTCTACCCATGTTGAGAAACTTATTAAGGTTCACGTTGGAGCTGACAAGCGAACAATCCAGAAGTACATGAAGATGCTGACAGAAGACCTGGGATTTCTTGAAACTACAGCAAAGAATCCCTTAGGAATCTACATTTACAGAATAGACATCGCAACAATCGAACAGTATCTCAGTGAACACATGAAAGAGAAGCTCAGACAACTGACGCTCTTTGACTTACGCTTGAGACAGGAAGAGGAGGTGAAAGCAGAAAACACTTAGTGTGTGCGCGTGCAGAGAGATCAAACAGAGACTAATGAGACTCAAGAAGAGACGATGAATAACAGAGCGATTAGATAGCGGAGAGGCTATTATTCATCTTGAAAGAAGAAGCATGATTCTTAAAGAAACAGAGAGACTGTTAGAAGCGCGGAACATGCACACACACGCACACACACAAAAACCTTAACATATCTGCAAAACAAAAAATACAGACTACGGGTGAAGGAGAAATGAGTGAACGTCTGCCAGAAGTTAAGTTTCACAGCTATACTGTCCTCGATGGATCAGAACAAGTTCTGGTCCAGAAAGTAGGAGACGGATCGATAATAAAGAGATTTGACAAGACGCCGATTCCCCAGAAACTGACAGACGTTGTATGTCCACATTTTCTGGAACTTAAATGGGCTTACGGTTGTCCTTATGATTGTGCATGGTGCTTTCTTAAGGGAACACTAAGGCTTCTCAGTACAAGGACAAAGCCTATCGTCAAAGACTACTGTAAAATCCAGAAGCATTTGGAAAGTTTCTTCGAGAATGACGGACACTCAAGGGAGCTACTAAACACTGGAGAGCTGGCTGATTCTCTAATGACTGAAAGCACCAATAAACCATTTTCAAGATTCATCATACCCCTTTTTGAAGAACAAGAGCAACACAAAGTCCTATTCTTGACCAAATCAACCATCATAAAAAACCTTCTCGCAATGAAAAACCACAATCAAGTCATAGTTAGTTTTAGCCTAAATGCGCCATCCGTCGCAAGAAAATGGGAGAGAGCACCTTCTGTCGAAAAAAGACTGGAAGCTACAAAACTCTTGAGCGAAGCAGGCTACGAAACACGCATCCGTATTGATCCAATAGTTCCCGTTGAAAATTGGCAAAAACAATACCTAAGTATCATAGACTCGATATTCAGCACACTTGTTCCAGAAAGAATCACTCTGGGCTCTTTAAGAGGCCTTCAAAGCACCATCAATAATGCAAGAGATAAATCATGGACTATGTTTATGACAGAAACTTCAAACTGGGGAAAGAAGATTGCTTTCAAGACCCGATTCTTAATCTACGAAACCATCTTGGAATATCTAAGATTCAAGTATAACTACTCACGAGTTGCTCTTTGCAAAGAAACGATTGAAATGTGGACCAAACTTGGTTTGGACTACAAGAGTATTCAATGTAATTGTCTGCCTTAGTTGTTGCTATAGACAAAATCTCGAAATTCATTATCCCGATCAGTAAAATGTTAATTTATGTCACATAATATCTTACGTAGGAAATGGATTCAGATATGAGTGCCGAGGACAAGAAAAAACATAGAGAAGCAGCATTAAAGGCATGGCGAACAATCAAGCGCCAGAAGAGAGAGAAAGCCACAAAAGACATGCAGAAGTTAACGGAGTTCATAAAGCCAGAAGCTATGCAAAAAATAAAACACCCCGAGATAAGCGAGTCTTATGAACTGATAGAGCCTGCGTGGAATGGAAACCGCATTGTTGTGCCTTTTCACAAAACTCCTGAAAGCATAGCATGCGGAATGTTTTGGGAATTAAGATGGGCCTATGGTTGCCCACTGGACTGCAGTTATTGCTATCTACGAGGAACCACTCGCGGCAAAATGCGACCTCAATACGTAAGGATTGACCATGTCCTGGAAGCCTTAGACGAGGCCTTCATCAAAATCCGATCACCATCAATTTTCAACGCAGGTGAGCTGTCGGACGCTCTCATGAACCCCCAAATGATGGCTCAAATAGTTGAAAGATTTGAGCAACAGAGCAAGCATAAGATCTATCTTCTGACAAAGTTTGGAGCGAGAAATGTACAGTTTCTGTTAGACCAGCCAAGAAAGCAGGTGATATGCGGTTGGAGCATTAACGCTCCTGCAGTCGCCAAGCTTTGGGAGAAAGCGTCTCCTCCTCCGGAGAAAAGAATTGAGGCTGCCCGAGAGGTTAGCATCGCTGGATATGACACAAGGATACGAATAGACCCTATTTTTCCAATACCTGACTGGCAGCTGCACTATGGTGAATTGGTTGATCAAGTACTGGCCAACCTCAATCCTAACCGAATTATTCTTGGCACGCCAAGAGGGCTCTGGAAAACAATAAAGTATGCGAAAGAGGCATGCACAGATATGTCGTGGACACGTTTTTTCAAAGAGGACACTGGTTGGGGCAAAAAGCTGTCTTTTGAGCAAAGGAAAGAGACATACGAGTTCTTCTACAAGAAACTGGATTCAGCAAACTTTCCTATGTCTCGAGTATCGATATGCAAAGAAACTGTGGAAATGTGGGATGCTTTAAGATTGCGTTACACGCCTGGAGTCTGTAGCTGTTATGGTAAGAGTGCCTTACAGATTTGATGCCCTTCTTCTTCTAAAAAGCTATCTGCGAAATGTTATGACGCATCCTTTAGGATAACTGAATCTCTTTTTCCTCTCAGTCACTTTGATTATCTTTGGTGGGCTATCTTTTTCTAAATACTCTAAAATAGACTTGCGATAAATGAATGGAGTGCTTGCAATCACGAACTGATGGACTGCATCTTCCGAAACCGATTTTCCTTTAAACTCATTATAGACCATCTCCGCTGCCTTAGGAATCCAATGAGGCTCTTCGGTGTAGTCTATCATGTACGTCTGATCAATATCCGTAAAATCGGAAAATGTGTAGGTTCCTCTCCTGTCCACTTTACACATTGCTTCTTTCATGACTTCAAGCCCTCTCAAATGCTTAGTTCCATAAACCAGATAATAGATAAGCTGATTTTGAGGCCCAATCATCCCGAAGCTTCTGACATGCTTGGCCCCTCCAACATTCCTCAGTTGCCTTTCATACAAATCTAAAAGAAATCTTAGGCGCTTATCTGGATCACCGATATTACAAGCTTGCTTCCATTCTTCGGATGCAAACAATTCATTCAAAACAGGTGCACGTAACTCATCTAAGAAGCGTTTTACGAATCCTGCCATAAACGTGATCAGCACCTCACAACTGTCATAGCTCATCATTCGTCCAATTAATTTCATAGGAAAACCTGAAAAACCAAATGGGTCCAGGAAAGCAAATGTTGGAGCAAGTTTCGCCTCTCGGTTTTCAAGTTCGTCTAACACCTGTTCAAGGGTTGGGGCAAATTCCGCGCCTTGGACTCGGTATATCATATTTTTCGGAAGGCGTGGAAAACGTTTCTTAAGAACCTCAGTGAGCATCTTGGCGCGATTAGGGTCTTTCTCGATAAAATAGAACACTATTTCCTTGAAGTGCATACGCAACGTATGCTCAACAGCCGTCTGTAATGCTATAGCCGGAGATCCGTCTTCACCACCAGAGTAGATACCAGGTCCAGCGAAACCGTCCAAATAGATTATTCTGCCTGCCCAACTTGACAGAATCGGGAACCACGCTTTTAGGTAGTTTCCTAATATCTCGTGCTTGGCTTGAGTATGAGCTTCGATGGTCCAAACGGTGGAGGATTCATTTGACAGACGGTTAACCTCCAAAATACTGTCATAGTTAGTGGCTATTATTCTTACTGATTTTCATTCGTTCCTATATTCAGAAAGTCATTGTTTTAGTATGCCGTTGATTCATTTGGGTTGACTTTATCTATGATGTCGCAGGTTGTATCTTTCAGGTAAGTAGATTATGAGAAGGGTTCTGAGAATGCGTTGTCAAGGTTGTGGTCATTGGAACCGAGTTCCAGTAAACAAGATCATTGTTGAGCAAGACTCTCCTGAACCCAAGGTTAAGGTTTTCATTCCCATGTATGAACCGCTACAAATTTCTAAATGTGAGAAATGTGGCAGAATAATTGCTGAACCAAAAGAGCTTATCAGAATTATGAAGAAATCATAGCGTTAGCTGTGAACCTTCTGCGTTACCAAACTCAGCTTCTCAGCATATTGCAAAAACGCCATACGTAGGGTTTCGCTTTCGCTCTGCCCCAGCTTCTCACATATATGATCTAACAACTCCTTATGCTGTCGACTCAAAACAACCCTTACGATGTGTTTTCTTGCCACTCTTTGACCAGCCTATTGTACAATTCAACTTATGTTTTGAATGATATAATCTTAATGGGCAGAGTGCGTTAAAGGTTGGTACAAGCCTCTGCCATGGGAAGAAACTGATCAGTACATTCGTTCTGGGCATCGTAACTCCGAAGATTTTGAATCAGACAGCCTTCGCACTATCACGCTTTCTGAAGAGGAAGGAATCAAAGCCATAATCGGCAAGCCCAAGGGCAAGGACACAACCGAAGTTCAAAGTTACTTGTTTGACCGTTCTAAAACGTGGAATTTGGAGAAGGCCAAGGAATGGTTTGAGAAGCATCGTGAAGGCTTAAAACCCGTTAGAGAGCACGTTCAGGCTATTTTGCCTTTCAAGGTTTTAGAGAAGATTGTCGACAAGCCTCTACGCATCAAAGGCATAGCCATAACCGCTGGCATGAGCAGAAACTTCAATCTCTATACGCCAGAAGAGCTACAGAGCTTCGCCAACAAACTTGTTTCTGCACCCATCTACGTCGAGCATATTGCCGTCCCTAACGCCGTCGGAAAAGTCGTCAAAACCGAATGGGATGGACAAAACCTCTGGTATGAAGCAGAAGTCTACGACGACGAAGTTGCAGAAAAAATCCGTAAAGGCTTAATCCAGCATGTCAGTGTTGGAGCCGACTACGAAACCATAGACGTTCTGGACGGTAAGGTTCCGCATGGACTGCACAACGCCGAGTTAAGCCTCGTGGCTGTGCCAGGCATACCTGAGACGAACATTAAGGTTTTGGAAAAGCTGATCCCTCCGAATGAAGAAGAATTGAAAAAGCTTGTTGAAACGCAGGTTAAGGCAATCCTTGAAGCCGAGCAAAGAAAACTGAAAGAAGCAGAATGGGATACAGCATACATAAACGACTTACCTGACTCCGCTTTCGCCGTGATCTCAAAAGGCGGAACAAAAGACGACCAAAACAAAACCGAGCCCAGAACACTTCGCCATCTCCCACACCACAAAACTGATAGTTCACTTGATATTCCGCACTTGAGAAACGCTTTGGCAAGACTCTCACAAACTGATCTATCACCTGAGGAGCATACTGAAGCCAAACGCCACCTATGCGCCCACGCCAAAGAATCAAACATTGAAAGCGAGTTCTGCAAAGAAACGGAATCATGCTCAATTGCTGAAACTCTCATCAAGAAACCAACCGAACCCATGATACCCGTAAGGCTTGTTGTTGAGAAGCTTGATTCTGTTATTCCGCCACCTCAAGTTGTCTTCAGCCATGGACAAACAAGCGGTTTCAAACGGCTTGTGGACAACATTCTGCGAATCAAAAGAGAACTCGAAACAGAGGCTAAATTATGAGCAAAAAGAAAACCGACATTCCAACAGCCAAGCCAGTAGCCTTAGAATGCCAAACTTGTGGTTTTTGGGACCCGACCCTGAAAGTCAGAGTCTGTCCAACATGCGGAGGTAAACTTGTTGAGGCTTACTGACTCGCCTTTCGCAGTCACCTTTTCGACCGTGTGGCAGAACGAACTGACCCCACGCATACGAACCATATTGGAGCAAGATAAATGGCGGATTTGTTCCCCGCCTTAGCACTCGGGGACGCCTTAGACGAAACCCAAGCACTAATCATCGACTTCAAAGCTCAAAACGCCATCACAAAAGGCCAAGCTGTCAAAATGAGCACGCACACTTCTGGAGAGCTTGGCAGCGTTGACATTGCAGGCGCAGGAGACAAAGCAATCGGCGTCGCCTTAAAAACCGTCGTTGCTGGAGACCCAGTTCCAGTTCTTGTCAAAGGCGTTGGCAAAGTAACAGCCAGCGGCGCAATAACCATCGGCTCAGCCGTCAAAGCTGGAGCAAGCGGAGTCGTAGTCGCAGCAGTCAACACCGTAACTATACCCTCAGGCGCTACAACAGTAACCAGCACCTCAGCCAACCCAAGCATGACCGTCGAAGCAGGCATAGCCTTCGGCATTGCCCTTCAAACATTCGCCAACGGCGACACAGGCTTGATTCTCGTCACGAATTAGGAGCAGCTAAACATGACTAACCACTTGCAGGAATCAATCCTAAAAGACCCAGAACTGGGACAACGCCACTGGGACGAGTTAATTGCCAAAGCTCAACGCAACCCGTTCTTCGCCAAAGCCATAAAAGAAGGACTCTACAGCGACGTAGCCGGAGCCTTGGGCGCCGTTCAAGACACTGTTTGGGCAGCTGCACGCGCTGCAACCATAGGCAGAGAACTTTTGAAAGTCTTAGCAACCAAGAATGCGTTGGAACGCTTTCCATGCGAAGTCATCGCCTACGCTTTCGACGGAGAAGGCCCACCGAAAAAGACAGCTGCAAGGGCTTCAATGACAGACATTAAAGCAAACGTGGAGTTCAGCAGCGGCAAGGAATGGACTGAAAGCTTTTTGGAAGACGCAAGCTGGAACGTGCTGGAATGGCAGACTGAAGCCATCGGCTACGCTTTGGCAAAGAGAGAAACAGAAAAGGTCGTAGCCTTATACAACGCCATTGCAGCCGCAGATTTGGCTAACGGTTCAGAATCAACCATTGCTTCGCCGATCACATGGGCAAACATCACGGACAACCTTGGTTACGTTGAAGGTCAGGATTTCCATCCGAACGTTGTGGCTGTAAGCCCCACGGTTTACAGCGAACTGCTTCGATTAGACCAGTTCATTCACGGCTTATACTTGGACCCCAGAAACATCAAGAAAGGCGTAATCCAGCACACCACCTTAGACGTCACATTCATCCGTAGTAGCCTCGTGACAAAGACATTGTTCATTGACACAAACGCCGTTGGAGTTCTGCTGATACGCAGAGATTCAACCATAAAACCCTACGAAGACCCAGCCAGAAACGTGTACGGCGTAGTAGGCAGCCAACGCATCGGCTTAGGCATTCTCCGGTCTAAAGCGGTTCAAAGAGGCTCAAGGTAAAATTGCTCAAACGAGGCTACGCTGTGGGCAAGTGCCCTCGATGTGGCAAAGTCTACAAGCGACCATTTCCACAGGATTCAGTTGTCTGCGACTGCTGGCGCTTCTGCCCAATATGCGGAGCCACAATGCAACCCTACACGCCCGACCTAACGCCTGAAACTTACGGCAAAGACGGAAAACGCGACCTACAGATTCTAATGGTCTGCAACAACCATTCTCCGCCTTTCTATAGCACACAAGAACCCATGGAAGTTTCTTTATCATGAGAAGACTGTCCGAAAGATTGCAACTTGCGAGAATCGTTCTAACAGAGCTTAGGAGACAGCCTCTATGCCGAACTGAGCTTGAGAAAAGAACCGTTAAGCGATGTGGCACCCACGGGACTTTTGAGAGCATATTCGATTTCCTCATCCAAAACGGCTACATAAGGAAAAGTGGAAAGGAACACCGCGCTCCTTACGAGATCACCGAGGAAGGCATCAAGTTTCTTGGCGGTTTGAAAAGTGAGTAACATCGTCAAGAAGCTTATCGAGGCTTTCACCCGCCCAACACGATCTGGCACTGCTTACCCATCCACTCAAACGGTTACTGAAACTTCACCAGACATACCGCTTGCAGACATCATGAAGCTCTATGAAAGAGATCCAACTTGCAAAGCGTCAGTCGACCTACTTGCCTCTGCCACCGTTGGCATGGGCTTCTATACAACAGCAAACGAAAAATACCCTCAAATGGAGAAAGCCAAACAAGCAGTTGACGAGTTCAATGAAGAAACAAACCTTGACGCCTTGCTTAATGATATGGCACGGGTTCTCATCGCTTGTGGAAACGACTTTTGGCTTAGAATCACGCCTGAAAAACTTGCCAGCTTGCACAGACTTCCAATCGACGCCATTGAGAAGGTTAAGCAAGCCTACATAGGGGAAGGCTTGAAAATACCATACAAGACCGAAGGATACAAGTTACGACACAACTACGCCGAAGCTGACAAGGAACTTGTCCCTGAAGCTATTATTCATTGGAGAATAAACAACACTGGCAATTCAGGCTTCGGAATAGGCATTCTACAAGTATTACTCCATACGCTCATTTTCAACTCAAACAGGAGACCCAGCTACGCTTGGATGAAAGCCAAAATAGAGCGCATAATGCCAAGCATCTTCGAAAAATATGCAGGACCAGACGTTCTGGCACTGTTGGAAAACGCAAAGGACGAAGACATCAAAAAGTTTGAATCAGCCATAAGAAACCGTCCAGAAGAAGGAGCGTGGCTCTTCTACAGAGGCAAAGGCGACATAAAACCAGTAATGCTCGACCCAAGAGCCCGCTTCGAATACTACATAGACCACATCATCAACCAATTTTACCTTGGCTGCGAAACACCTCTACCTCGTTTGTTTAGCACGCCTGGATTTACAGAAGCCTCAGCAAACGCAGCCTTAGACCTTCAAAACCTACTCATAAACCCAATACAACGCTACATCAAGAGACAAGTCGAAAGAGACATCTTCGATGCAGTTTTGACTCAATCAGGCTTCAGTCCAGCAGAAGCTAAGGTTCGCCTCAACTGGGGCAGCCCCGAAACTCCGGAGGTTGTTATGGCTGACCTCATAAAGGCTGCAGAGTTGGGTCTCATACGCTCAGAAGAGTTCCGCAAGAACGCCACAAAATTCGGCTGGGAACTATGGCAAGAAACTGGAAAGGAGGTGAAATAGTGGGATTCCAATTCAAGCCAAAGCTGGCTGCGGTTCTGGCTGTGCTCAACGGCGCTTCAGTGGGTTTAGCCTACATAGTCAGCCAAGGCGACATAACAGTAACCATCGTGTGGTTCGCAATTACGACAGGCGTAACAGCAGGACTAAGCTACTACAAAGAACAGCAACAATAAAGCCGGCTTCAAATGCTGGGGACCTTTTGATTTCACTCAAGCGTTAGACCCTCACCCAGAAATCTTAAAGAGCAATGAGCAACTAAGTCTATTAATTATGCAAGATGAAACTCCAAAAGAACAATGGAAGAAAGTTGTACATGATGAATTTCCTCATTTCAAAGAAATCTACAGTTCAGAAGATGAAATGTTAAGTTATGGTTTAAAATTCCAACACATATACGAAAAATATCAGAAAGCATTTGTGGAGTTTTTCAGCATTTCCGAGTTTTTCCGTGCAATACAATTTTTGACAAAGAATAAAAGTGAAGGTAAAAAGGATTCCTCGGCTTATCAATATGAAAAACGCGAAGATGTGCTCAGCCTCATCATGGTAATATCCTTAATTGAGAAACTATGTTCTAAGGAGGATTTTGTCCCTTTTCCTAAATGGACTAAGGAAAGAGGTTTGAATTGCGGAAATGTGAGAAAGATATACAATGAATACAACGAAAATTTCGGGTGCAGCCACAAATTTAGGAATTTCTTTGCAAGTCAGGAATATTTGGAGATAGAAGAACAATTAAATCTCTTAAGGTCTGTTTGCTATTTTGTCAAAGATAAGGATAACAAAATTTCATCTGTGCCTATGTTCTGTTATGATGAAGCAAGATGTGGCAAAAGGGAACATTGCTGTACATTTGATAATGAAAATTGTCCTGCATTCTCAAATGAAAAGGTACGTAAGGATGGGTTAAAAGAATTTGCAAATTTCTTATACGAGTTACGAAATAGGTTTGTTCATAGCGCTCATATGTTTAGGCTGTCAGAAGAATCTGCTCGACTGGGAAAATCATACGTAGGCGATTATTTTTCTTATGAGTTTCATTACATTAAGAAGCCACTTTATGAGGGTGGAGCGATGCTAAACTTGAGTCCTCTTGACCTTAAGAGAATTCTTGACAAGAATTTCAAAAAATTGCTGGACAACTATATCGCAGCAAGAACAAAAACCTCATAATGTTTTTTGCATCTTTCTGATAAACTCTTGAGATTCTTCTCTCTTTGTCTTTTATAAAACCCGTGTTTCTCAGTCTAAAGGGAAGAAATCAATGCCCAACCAATAAACACTAAGACAAATGACCAAATTATGCCAAAAACAAGCAAGCCAAACGCCATATCTTCATCTCTGTCTTTTGTTCCAACGTAGCCAATTATTCCTCCAATTAATCCAAAAAGAAACGGAACCAAATACCATGCTCCTGACGGTTTTCCAACTAAATCATCTTCATCATCATTAAGTCGAGAAGGGCGTTGCTGTGAGTCAAACGCTTCTGGGTTTTTCTTGAGTTCTTTTAAGTCGTTTATCTTGCTTTCAAGACTCCTTACGGACCGTAGATAAGACTCCTCGCTAATTTTACCTTCAGCGAAAAAAACGGACAATTTTTCAATGCTTTTCTTGTACTTGGTTATTTCATGGTTGATTCTTGTTATCTGACTTATTTTTCTCGGCTCTTGCTTGTTTTCAGAGCTAAGATAATTACAACTGATTTCGCATATTTCTTGATTGGGGCACGTATAGCAACAAGAATTCCACATTTCGTTTACACAAGATTCATCTCTTAATGCTCTGCCCTCTGGATTCTTCATTATCGCTTTGCATGAACCGTCGTCAGAGAAATATTCACATTTTATTCGTACAATATCATCTTCTTCCATTTCTGGCAATTTTAATCACTGTCTGTGTATGTTCCCCCGATATTTGTTCAAATCTAATAGAGCATGCTCTTCAAAATTACCTTTGTGAATTCAAAATACAGAATACCCCTCTCGGATTTTTTCGTTTTGTTTTCAGCATACGCTTCGTTTTTTCCTTTTTAAATATTATACGTGAGTCCACCTATTCCAGAAATTAGATTTGAAATCTGTTTTTTCTTCGTGGAAATTGCTTAATTTTTGCTTCTTTCTTGATTTATAGGCAGAAATGGAGCCAGATGTCTTGGCAAGTGCAAGCGTTGATGATGTTCGAGATGTAATAAACATTAGCTCAGCGGAGGTTCCAGACGCTAAAATCTTGAAGATGCTGAAGCGTGCCGAGGTTACGTTGGAGCTTGAGCTTGGAAAGGAAATTGACTATCAAAACTGCACAGACGCAGAAAAAGAGTTCATCACGGTTCTTGCAGCCATCTACTCAATCTGCTACCTGACTGGCGGATCAGCAGTCGGCTTAAGCTTCTCCGTTGGAGACCAAAACGTCTCCGCGCTAAGCAACGCTCCGCCTCTGGATGTTTTGCGGTCTGAACTTCAGCGCATGCTTGAGCGTTTGAAGGGAAATTACGTGGGAAGGGTCTAAAACTTGGGAACAGTACCAGACGCCTACTACCAATTCGTCATGGACTATGCACCATACGTTTATGTCATTCCTGGTTCTGGTCCTGATTTGACTTGGGGCAGAGCTGCTTTTGCAGCGGCTTTCGCCACAGACTTCCTTCATGAAGCCTATCACGATTCACAGTTTGCCAGCAAGCAAACAGACATTTACAACAAGATTGTCTCTCTTGCAGACTGGATTCTGACGCAACAGTGCACAGACCCAGCAAAGAAGGCTTATGGCGGATTCAAAAGCAACGAAACAAGCACGTACTATTACAGCGTCGACGCATGCCGAGTCATTCCATCCCTCTTGAGGGCCTACGACTTAACAGGCACAGTGGGATACCTCAATGCTGCCAAGCTCGCCGGAGCCACGTTCCTAAAAACCATGCAGGATAAGCAAACCTACGGCGGTTTTGCCCGAGCAGTCACCATAGCAGATGCTTGGCTTCTCCAAATGGATATAGAATGCTTCTACGGACTCGTTGGCTTGAAAATGCTTGCAGAAAAATTCGACACCGCCAACGCCAACACATACCAAGACATAATGTCAAAGGCTCTCGGTTTCCTTCGAGAAGGCTTTGAAAATCTCTGGCTCTACTACGACCCTGCCGATTCAAATTGGCATAGAGTCGGCGCAAATGAAAACGAGATTTACGATGACCCGTTCGCCTACGCTCTTCTTGGAGTGTATGATTACGAAGGCTGGAGCATAACCGCCCAAAAGGTTTACAACATCATCAACACAATCAGAGCCAGCCCGCAGTATCCCGCGTATAACCCCGCTATCTGTTGGGCAGGCTACATAGACATTGTCAGCCGTTTCCCAGCATGCGACTATTACGATGTAGTCACAAGCGGAATCCTGCGGAAAATCCGCAAAAACCACGACAAACCAAGCTTCCAATTCAGCATGAAAATCATCGACAAACATCAAAGCGCGTTCATGTTCTGGGGCGCAAAACACACCGACTACAGCTACGAGGAAAACAAACAAGCAATGGCAACAGTCGCTTGGCTGTCACTACTCTACCTAAACTACGAGGACCCACTAACCCGATTCACACAGATTCTCAAGTCGAAAGGCGAAAACGTAACCCTATGCCCGATACGAGAAGCATCTGAAACAGTTTCATACGGCGAAGGCATCGACATCAAAGCCATCGTCAGCCCAGCAAGGATTGAAGAAGTCTTAATCGAACCTGGCTACATAATCAACGATTACCTCACCATTCATGTTTTTGCTCCCTTAAGACAGCATGACAAAATCCGCAGAAAAGGCGTCGACTACGAGGTTTTCGACATCCAAGAATTCGACTTTCAAGGCGAAACGGTCCACCGCAAGGCAGTTTGCAGGAGGCTTCTCGGACAGTGAGCCAAGTCGAAGATCCAATTTTGACATTGACACGCTTGCTCAAGCGATACCTTTGGGTTGTGAAAGACGATGGTTCACTCGCCAACATTTATGTTAGCCAAGAATGGTACGACCGTGAACTCTTCAAAAACTATGATGGACAAATAACCGTTGGCTTAGATCGCACAGAGGATAACAAACTCAGCTTTGACGGCAATCTCAGACGCAGACTAATCTTTGCACGCATCAACGTCTGGGTCGTAGACAAACCTGAACAAGGCATCATCGGAAGAACCATGAGAGACAAAATACGAGCTGACGTCAACAGGGTAATCCGAGAGAAACGCAACCACCCCAATGACATGGACTACTATTTCCGAGGTATCGGACGCTCCTCAGGAACGCACAAAGCCTATCATTCAGCTTCGGCAACAGAACCTTCACCCAGCGATTCTGGATGGACAGAGCTGACCGACATTGAATACCAAAAAATCTGGTACAGCGACAACGATCGCTTCAACAAATCCACTTTGGAAAATGGAAAATACGCCCTCATGCTTTTCCGCTTCAAAATAGACGCCGACGAAGACGTCTTGAAAAAGATAGTTCTGAAGTTTGAGGGCTACGGCACAGCCCCAGCAGGAAATGGCGCCACAATAAAAGTTTGGAATCATGTTGCGAGTACATGGCAGAACCCTACCCTTGGCACTGGCGGAAGCGACGAAGTTCTGACAATAACCTTGTCGTCTAACTTACCAGACTATGTCGATGCAAATGGCTATGTCTATTTACTGGCTAAGACGACAAACCCAAGCGACGGCGTAACACCCACTGTTCTTTACTGCGATTACGCGGAGATAGTGTTCACGGTCAATGGCATAAGCTATGCCGACATCGTCAGCTTCCGTAACATGGACGATGTGCAAGTTAAACCCTTCTTATGGCGAACCGAGTTCGCCGTCAAATCATGGTTGTTTGAAAACGTTCTAACCACTTAGGAGGAATGAAAAGAAATGAGCATGCCCTATGGAGCACATGAAGCAAAAATCTACTACGTACAAGAAACCAACTACGGAGAAACACCAACTAACCCTTCAATGCTCGGCATCAAAGCAGAAGACGTTGAACCTTCCCTGAATCCGAGCCTAATCAAAGTGCGCGGAATCGGAAGCCGAGACCTACAAACCATCAAAAAGGGACTAAGAGACGTCAGCCTAAAAGTCGCTTATCCGCTGCCAAGCGACGCCCCAATAAACTTTCTGCAGCAAACAACAACATTGAACTCCTTAAGCATCGAAGCCTTCTACGAAAAAGCCTCAGGAATCATCGACTTACTACACAAAGGATGCCGAATAGACAAGGCTACTGTAGAATGTGGTATCGAAGAGGTTGTCAAGGCAACCGTAGAACTGATCGGACAAAACATTGTCGTTGGCACATCAAAAATAACAGGAGCCAGCTACGCCGACTATTCAGGTGCGGTTCCCTACAACGAAAGCTATGTTCAACGAGGCGCAGGAGACGGCTCAGGCTTAACAACCATAGAAAGAGCAACAGACTGGAAATTCACTATCGAAAACAACCTCAAACGAGTGCCCGTAATCCGCTCAACAAGCGGAGAACTACTCAAATACCTTGCAGCACGCCACCGCAACCTAACAGGCGAATTAGTCTTCGAGTTTGAAAGCAAACAAGAATACGACGACATAATCAACGACACTGAATTCAGCCTAAAATTCGGCTTAGGCGGAGCCAACAGCGCCCTATTCAAATACTGCAAGTGGGAAAAAGCCAGCACACCCACCAAAATTGAAGACCTCGTGAGCCTGAAGGCGAGCTTCGTTGCAAGAGACGTCTGGATAAGCTGAGGTGGACAAAGTTGGCTGTTGAAGTCAAAGTTCTGGAGAATTTTGGTCGAGAGGCTACCCTCCGAAAGAAATGGCTGAAAATGTGGGAAACGCTCGGCGTTCGGATTCTCAAGCTTCCCAAGTGGATGCAAGACATCGTGCTTGAAGACGTTAACACAGCCATCAGAAACAGAATAGCCACCATGGAGATGATTCAAAACGCAAAAAGAAGAGGTTGAAATAGACAACCGCTACGGAGAACAATACGCAGGTCGCTACCTTTTCCAAGAAATCACTTGGGCAAAACGAAGCCGAATAATCCAGAAACACACCAAATACCACCCAGTATCAGGCCACATCATAAGCAGCGACTTCATAGGCATACAAGCCGAAACAATCTGGGCAAGCCTAAAGGAACAACCACCGCAGAAGCCCATAACACTCGAAAAACTGTTGAGCGAAGAAGACGGCATCCCAATAGGCTTGGGAGAACTCTTCAGCCAAATCGCCAACAAACTAAACAATGTCAGCCTTGAAGAATCTGCTTTTTTATCCGAGCCATCCGACGACAACAACCGAACCCAGACCTCACAGAATTCCGACTCTGCCAAGAATTCAAAAAACTGCCCTCAGAGATCAGAAGAGAACCAGCAAAAACAGTCCAGAAATTCATCGTGATCCTGAACGAGATGGACAGAGAGGCAGAAGAAGAGCGTAAAAAGATGGAGCGCGAAACAAAACGTCGATAGAAATATCATGCGATGTCCAAGGTCTGGAAGAGTTCCAAGCGGCAATGCAAAGCTTTGACTCCGCAATGCAACGAGAAGTCTACAGATACTTGCACAGTTGGGCTTCTGACGTCAAGGCTTTAGCCAAGCAGCTTGTGCCGGTGCGAACAGGCTATCTGCGAAGCACAATCTATGCGAAGATTCAGGAATGGGTTGCCGAGATAGGCGCTGAAGCTGCTTACGCCTTGTTCGTTGAACTTGGAACCAGACACATGCGAGCACAGCCATATCTCTACCCCGCTATTCAAGAGTATCTTCCTCAGCTCCAAGACATCATTTGTGCAGCTATCGACGCAGCCAAAACGGAGGCTGGCTTATGAGTTTCCGAGAAATCGCCGTCACTATCCGCGCCGTCAATCGTGCAAGCCACGAGTTTGCCAGAATCCAAAGCGATGCTGAAGCACTGAGTGTGCGAATCAAGAGCTTAGGCGCAGCTATTGCTGGATTGGGAGCAACTGGCGTCGCTATCGGACACATAGCTCACGAGTTCGGCTTGCTTAATGATCAGCAAGCTCGGGTTTTCAACTCTGCCATGATGGTGATAACCGTTATGGGCATGTTTATGAGAACAAGCTGGGGCGTAGCCGTTGCCCAGAAAGTCTATGCCGCTGCCTGCTGGATCGCCACTGCAGCTCAGAACGCTCTAAACATCAGCTATGCCACATTTCTGGCTTTAACAGGTGTTGGCATCGCGGTTATCGTTGCAGCAGCGGCAGCCATGTGGTATTTCACCAGCCAAATGAACGCAGCTACTGCAAGTGTAAACCAATTCAACGAAGCAACCAGCGCCATGCAGAGCCCCTCAACCTATCAAGGACGCAACATCCTCAGAAAAGGCGAAGAGGACATCTACGCCAAGGGAGATTAGGCTATGAGTGTAGACATCCCAAAAATGGCACTCGCCTTCGGCACAATTGCGCCTCCTCAAGGTGACGTTTTAGAAGCGAGAATCACCTTGGCATGCACAGAGGAAGCCAGCAGATTCGAGGTTCTTCTGCAAAACTGGGACAAGAAATACTCTCCAGGCGAGACCAATGCCATAAATGTAGGCATTGATGGTCACATTGACGTAGGCAGAGGCACTAACTGTCCGCAACTGATCACCTGCAAGGTCGAAGAAGTCAAATTCATGTCTGACGCGATTGCACACTACGTTAAGGTTTCTGGGCGTGGCTGGGACGAACGGCTTTTCCGAGCTCTGGTCACTAAAACCTACATCAGTCAGAAAGGAGAAGCCATAGTCAAAGACCTCATGAACACGTACGCTGGACTAAGCCACAATAGAGGCGGGACCGAGCTCGTAGAGGATACTGACACGACGTATCAGCTGCTAAAGTATGAAGACACGCCAGTGATGGACATTCTGCAATTCATCGCTGGAAGCGCAGACAAGGCAGGCGTCATCGGCTATGACTTCAGAGTGGCTCCTGATGGCAAGTTTGAGTTTTTCCAGCGTGGCACAAAGACAAGCCCCGTTAGTCTCAGCGAAGTCATAGAGAGCATGGAGTATGACAAGGACATTCACAGCGTCAGAAACAAGATCACGGTCTATGGCGCCCAAGATTACAAGCTGCCAACCGATGGTGATGGCTGGTCAGACGGTCAAGCTGACTGGCTCATGAATGACGACGCTGAAGACGCGCACACTAACACAGCCTATCAACTCGTAGGCCAAGTTACATATGACCCCAGCCCAATAGCCAAAATCATCATTGACGTCGTAGAGCTTCAATGCAAGATGAGCGCAGGCTCGGGCAAATATAAGATCACCTATCAGAAGGAAGGCGGATCTGAAACCGTCATAGTCACTGATCAAGCTTTCAGCAACACAAGTTATGAGCTGAAGCAACATGTCCTCACCGGCGCCAACCGAATAATCGGAGACGTAGGCAAGGACGTGACCATAAGGCACTACACACTCACTGATAACGCTGCTAACACAATCTACTCAAAGAACCACAGAGCAGTCGGAGACATCATCTATGGAGATTGGCAAGCCACTGAAGGTAAACTCTATTTTGAGACCACAACGAAACTGGTTGGCAATGGCAGCATCAGATGCAATTGCACTGGCGTCTATAACTGGGGAATCCTCTATCTGAACCTTCCACAAGAGGCTGACTGCACTGGTTTCGCTTATTTGGACTTCGGGCTATATCTTGGTCCAAGTCGAACCGCAAGTCTCAATCTGCTCTTGTATGATTACTCTGGAAAATTCGCCTTCAGATACATGACCGCTGTCAAAGAGCAGTTTGAGCAGAAACATATTCCATGCAACCAAGCCAATGCCAATGAATGGGCTGTCCAGTCGGGCTTTGACTGGTCAAGAGTTGCAGCAGTCAAGTTTTGGACTTATGGAAGCGCGGCAGACGACTTCTACATTGATGGCGTCAACTTCAACGGAGCGTTCTTCAAACACACAGAGGAAGACGCAGCCAGTCAAACAGCCTACGGCAAACGAGAAAAAGCTGAACATGATGAGGAACTCTTCAGCAACAATGAATGTGAGTTACGCGCCAAGGCTCTACTTGCTTACTTCAAGGACCCGATTGAATACATAACGCTGGTCTCCCGCGTCATAGACTACGGAACCACTCCTATTCTTCCGGGTGACAAGATACACGTCACAATGCCAAACGAGAACATAAATGCTGACTGGATTGTGCTCAGCGCGGTCTATTACGTTGACGCCAAAGAGCAGTATCTTGAGATAACACTGAACCTTGGGCGTCAGAAGCCATTGCTGGCTGACTATCTATTTGCAGCACGCAGAAAAACCGACCACCTGAGTCGACATAAGCAGCCGAGGATGATTTGATGAACAAGCAGGTTTTGAAACAGTTAAGAGAACTCCGCTCAGGAGCACTTGTCAAGGTCGAATGGACAGACGCCAGCATAGGCAAAAGCCTAAGCGGAGGATTATCCGGCATAGATGTCCCCGTCGCAAGCTGGGGAATTTTCATCGGCTTGCTGGGCGAGAAAAGTAAACACATCATCCTTGGTCAGAACAATTTCCGCTACGCAGACGGGCTTTACGACATCGACTACACAGCTATCCCTCTAAGCTGGACAGTCAACATTCATGTGATTCAAGAGCAGCACATTCCAGAAAACGAAGCCAAACAACTGCTAAGCAGCTTCCTCATGGGCGGAAGACGCATGTTCCCACAACGCACGAAACAGCAGAGGATAGTGAACCATGAGAAGCCTGATTAAGAAGGCATTAACCCGCACAATCGCCCGCAAAGGACCAAGAGGCAAACAGCAAACAATAGAGATTCCACCAAGCCAGAAACTTCTATACGCCGTTTATTTCAGCCTCGGCATGGTCGCATGCCTAACAGCTCTCGAAGCGGTGCACCTAATCGTTTTGGGCTCTTGGAACTCCGAAATCTTCGCCGTGATCTCTGCTTTGATAGGCAACATAACAGGCATTTTCTTAACGCAAAAAACGTAGGGGGGTCTACAAAACGATAGGGAGGTATCGCTTAGGAGGCTTTCTTCGCAAGGCTCGAAGCGTAAAGAATCAAGTGAAGAAAGACACTCAGGAGCTTAGGCACAAATTACTTGCTGAACTGGAAGCAATGTTTGACATTGCCAAGAAAGCTGCGACTGACCCTCAGACGAAGCCTAAGCAGGCTCAGATTTGGGTTCGCATCATGGGCTACCTCGGTCAAGTTATGAACAGCATTTCTGAAAGCTTCGACGAGGCTAAGGCTTTAGAGTATTTTGAAAACTTGGAGCGCATGATCCGTGAAGCTAAAGGAGATTCTGAAGAAAGCCAAAAACCTTGAAAATGATTGGCTCGAACAGCAGAAGGCCAAAGACACAGAAATTCCACAAGACTTCATTTCTTTCTGCCAAAAAATGCTTGGCTTAACCCTAACAAAGTATCAGATTGAAGCCACAAAACTCTTGGAAGACTACAATGATGTGGCACTCCGCTGGTGCAGACAAAGCGGCAAGACTCACCTGATTGCTGCTTGGCTTCTCCATTATGCTTTGCTCAATCCAGCCTCACACATAGCCATCGTAGGCCCAAGCTGGCGACAAACAATGATTCCCATAACAAAAATGAACTACTTCAGAACACGACTCCCATCCGGACTATTCTACAAGCCCCAGCGAACAATTGTGCGCTTGAAAAACGGAAGCATAATTCAAGCCTTCCCGAACAATCCCAACAACCTCAGAGGCTTCACGTTAAAAATCATATACTGCGACGAAATGGCATTCATCGGAAATGACGAAGCCCTCTTTGACGCCGTGAGCTTCTGTCTCGCCACCACTGCAGGCAAATTCATAGCCAGCAGCACGCCTTGGAGAACAGACAGCATCTTTTGGAAAATATGCAATGAAGAAGCCTTCAAACACTTCGGAAAAAGCCACGTCACCTGGCAACAAGCACTACAACCAAATGGTCCCTTAACACAGGATTGGCTTGAAAAGAAAAAACGAGAATATGAAGGCGACCCGTGGCGATGGCGTCGAGAAATGGAAGCCGAATGGGCAGAAGACGAAAGCGTATGGCTCTCCCAAGCCTTAATCACAAGCTGCATCGACCACACACTCGAATACTACGACTTTGAAAAAGCTGCCACAGGCGAGTTCTTCGCAGGCTTAGACCTCGGCAAATACCAAGACTACAGCGTATTGGTAGTTGTGGAGATAGAGGATACCTCTATAAAATTAATTCACTTGCATCGCTTTCCATTACAGACCCCCTACGCAAGCGTAATCGGCTATGTCAAGACCATCTGCGACCGCTGGCAAACAATAAACAAAGTCTTAGTCGACATGTCAGGCGTAGGCGACTACATCACCGAAGACATGGTTAACGCTGGCATAAGCGGAACCGAAGGCGTCAAATTCACACAAGAAGCCAAAGAGAAAATGGCTCAGTGGCTCAAGCAATGCATGGTCGAAAAAAGGCTGAAAATACCCTATGACAGCGACCTAATCGCAGAACTAAACATTGAACGTTTTGAATTGACAAAAGACGGAAAAATCAGATTCAGCCATCCCGAAGGCACAAACGATGACCGCTTCTGGAGCTTAGCCTTAGCATGCTACTCAACGAGAGCAGAACCTTCACCTAAGCTCTGGGTAGTGCCACGTATCGCATCTCTGGGAAAGGTGAAGCTCAAGCAACTGCGCAAGAAGCTTCTAAAACACCAAACTACAGGCGTAACAAGATGAGAAGACGCAAACGTGAGTTTTTCCACATAACCAGATACGCCCGTAGATACGACAGACGCGAGAACAAATTCATAATCGACATAGCCTATGAAACTGCAGCTCCTGAACCAACCGATCGTGTTGTGGCTGTCGCAGAAGGCTTTGGACTCGGCTTAGACACATGGGAAAAGTTTGTTGTCTACGACAATGTCGAGTTGAAAATAGGATCAACTGACATCGTTCTAATAACAGGCGATTCAGGGTCGGGAAAATCTGTTCTCCTGAAGGCTTTAGAAAAAGACATCAAACAAGACATGGGTCTAACCTGCATAAACATCTCGGACATCAAACCAGACCTCAACAAGCCATTAATCGAGACGATAGGCAAAACGCTTGAAGAAAGCTTGGAACTGCTCAGCAAAGTAGGCTTAAACGACGCATTCCTATTCCTACGCACCTACGAGCAACTCAGCGACGGACAGAAATACCGCTACAAAATAGCCAAAATGATTGAAAGCCAAGCCCAATTCTGGATGATGGACGAGTTCGCGGCAACCCTTGACAGAGACACTGCCAAAATTGTGGCTTATAATCTTCAGAAGCTTGCGCGTCAACAAGGCAGGGCAGTTTTGGCAGCCACAACCCACACGGACCTGCTTGGAGACCTGAACCCCTCAGTGCGTATTCACAAACGCTTCGGCAAAGAAATAACCATAAGCTACTATCCAAACAACCCAACCGAAGAATGCAGTTTAACAAGAGAGATGCGGATAGTTGAAGGCACAACTGAAGATTGGAGAAGGCTTGCGGGCTTTCATTATCGTAGTCATAAGATAGTTGCGCCTCGCGAAATCTTCTGCCTAAAACGCGGCGAAGAGCTGTGCGGTGTAATAGTCTACAACTATCCACCTCCAACATGCTTCGGAAGAAGGCTTCTCCTACCAAAAATGCCAATGAAAGAGCTGAACGAAAAACTAAGCATAATCACACGAGTCGTTGTGCACCCAAAATACCGCACAATAGGCTTGGGCACAAAACTTGTCAAGGAAACATTGCCGTTGGCTGGAACCAAATACGTTGAAATGCCCGCAGTCATGGCAAAATACAATCCCTTCGCCGAAAAAGCAGGAATGCAGAAAATCGCCCAACAGCCACCGCCGAGAGAAGCTGTAAAAATCGCGGAAACTCTGCGCCACCTCGGATTCAATACTCAGCTGCTTGGCAGTGAAAAATACGCATTGAACAAGCTCCAAACTCTAAACGATAAAGAAGTGGCAAAAATCAGAGAAGCATTCATCAAGAGCAGCCACGCCAGATTCATGAAATACTTCTTCCCTCATCAGCTGTTTGGAAAAAGAGAAGCCTACACAAAGGAAATAAAGAAAGCCAGCCTTGAAAAACTTGCACACCTCATAAAAGTCTGTGGCTTTCTAATGCAGACAAAGGTTTACCTCTTCTGGCATATCTAATAACCTTCGAGGGTTCAAACCCCCCGGCACCATAACTTTTTAGTCAACGTTTAAATTCTCGGTTTTCTTGAGTTCCAACGGGTAATTTTGAGTAGTTCAGCAAAGATTGTTTAAATTAAGATGCCTTGTCGCGTTTCATAAACCTCATAGAATAAAAAATAAGGAAAGGTGTTGGCTCACAACTATACGGTGTGCTTTTTATCCCTTCTCTATGAGTTCCTTTGTCTTTTTCATCGAGTAGTCCAGGGACTTCTCCATGTCCTTGCGAACCTTCAGCTTGTCAACGACCTTGCCAAGCAGGGAGTATGGCAGTTCATATTCCATTACCAATGTCCACTTAGTCCCCTTTTCCGTGGGTTCGAAGAGGTCCGTGGTCTCATACTTTTTCAAGGTTCCGCTCTTCATACGCCCGACACGCCTTTTGTTCTTCACCAGCTCTGTGGTTTCTTCTTCGCCTTCCCACACCTTGCCCCCAAACTTAGCTCTCACCTTTACTTTGAACCCTACTCTGGCTGGGCCTTTATCCCGACTCAGAACCGTCATCTCCATCTCGGGAGGCTGAGTCTTTACGAAGTTGTCGAAGTCCATCGCAAAGTCAAAGACCTTTTCCACAGGAGCCTCTATCACAATCGACTTCTCAATTTTGGTCAAAACAATTCCCTCTCTCAATCCATATTATAATCTATTATTTATAAATTAATGTATGGAACTGATGGAGCATCGACGATCCGTACTTCTCGCATAAGAATACGCTGAGAAAACATTCACACAGATAGAAGGCAAGGTTGTGGAGTTGGCTAATCCGCTATGACGAGCACAAAGCATCCCTGCCAAACGTATGGCATGGAATCAGGAAAAATGAGACTTGCGTGGTAATGTTTCAATAGGCGTGGATTAAAATTCCGAGAATTTAAACCGAGTTTTAAACCTAACCCCCTGCACTAAAAGTGCTTTTGCTTACTATGAAGAAAAAAGGGAGTTTAGGCTGGCAGTAACCCAGCCTTCTCCCTCAGTTGCTTGATGTATTCCGCATATCTCCCATATTTCCGGTCTGCTTGTCTCGCCAAAGCCATGTAATGCTTAGCTCCTATCCGCGTTGGAACCCTCCCTTCAATGAAATCCGCCACGCTCTCTGAAATGTCCAGCTCAATCATCTTGTCAAAAGCAAACTTCCGCAAATACTTCGGCGACGTAAAACCATACTTGCAATAGTAATGGCTTGCATCAGGGCGGTCAAATTTCTCGCTGTTGACGCTTTGAATAAGCCTCAAGGTGTGTTCTGTGAAATATCCGAAGTAAGCCTGTTTGCTACCTCTAAACTCTCCGACCTTATAGCGGCAAAATCCGTTGACTTGTTGAAGATTTTCTGACTTAAAACCTCTGATCAAATGTATAGCCTCTATAAGCCGCAAGCCGCTATCCAAGCATAGATGCCACAACGCTTGATATTTTAACGCAATCTTAGATATCCTTGACAGGTCTTCTCTGATAGACTGCTCCTCAGGAACTTTAATGTCGATGCCAATCTGGTCTTTCGGTATTGCCTTCCTCAAACTATCCAGCCAATCTTTATCAAAACCCAAAATCTCAAGGAAATTGAAGAAAGCCCTTAACGCTCGATTCAGATGATGCGCTTGACCTACCGATAAGCCGTTGAACAACCTTATCACATCCATCGGACACTCAATCGGAGCCTTAACATACCTGTCAAGATAACGAACCATCGTCTTAGCCGTCGTCGGATCGTACCTCTTGCTTTCCACGTACTCAAGAAAACCGCTTCGCTTATCAACCCAGCTAACATAATAGCTGTCAGCGGTTGGGATTTGAACCCCTGGTCTACGGCTACGCAAAACGCCAGCAGAAGGATTTTGGACGGCTGGCCTGCGGAGCCGGAGTCCTATGGTGGCTCTGGTGTGGTTAGCCGGAGATCCTGGGTTCAAATCCCAGCGGGCCCGCACTCCCACTCTTATATTTGAAAATGTTGTAATTTGAGGTGCAATCATGATTTAATTGGCTAACAGTTTATTTTAAAAGTGTGAACACATAAAGGATTAGGGTCATGTATGGAGCTAAAAGGAAGAACCGCACTCATAACGGGCAGTACTGGTAGTGGGATGGGTAGAAGCACAGCATTTCGGTTAGCCTCCGAGGGAGCGAATGTTATTCTCAACTATGGAACTTATCATCGAAGCGGTCAGATACTGAAGGATGTTAAGAAGAACGCCAACACTGTAGCAAAGATAGTTAAGAAGCTAGGAGGAAGAGCTTTGGTTATACCAGCGGATACCTGTGACCCACATCAAGTCAAGGCTATGGTTGATGAAGGGATAAAAAAATTCAGAGCAATTGACATTCTAGTAAACAATGCTGGCGGTGAATGGTTAGTGCAAGATATTACTAAAATCGAGCCGAAGCATTGGCGATCCGTCTTGCAAGCAGAGGTTGACGGTGCATTTCACTGTATCAAATATGTATTGCCTCAGATGCGCAACAGGAAATGGGGAAGGATCATTAACATAAGCATGGAGAACGCTTTGAACTGGAGGGGTTATCTGGCTGAGGATTATGCTTTAGGAAAGGCTGCTCGAACATGGATGGTAAGAGCTTGGGCCAATAAGGAGATTAAGCATGGAATAATCATTAACGCTATAGAACCGGGACCTATTGCCCATATGACGCTTGAGGAGGCAATTGATGCGGTCAAAAATGGGAGGGCGTGGCAAGAGCGGAAGAAACCAGTAGCCCATGACATAGCCGAACTTATTGCTTTTCTCTGCACAGAAAAAGCAAGGTTCGTAAGTGGCAGCGTGTTCGTGTTTACAAAACTGGATCAAGAAGAATAGAAGAAAAGGGTTAACTGAGGCTTAGAGATACTCAAAAATACCGTTGCGTAAGAGTGTTTAATGCGGGGAATTTAAACGCGTGTTTGAATCTACCCGGGCCCGCCAAGACCCTCTTTGATCTTTTGGCAATCAGCTTGATGAGGCCTATAGACTCGCATACCACGTGACAGTCCTTTTTCAGCTTTTAATGCTTATATGGTATTCGTAAACAAAGATAAGGCTATACTGTAGGAGGGTTGGGGTTATGAAAATTCTTGGCTTAGTTGGATCCCAAAGAAGAAATGGTAATTCGTATCTCATTGTGAATGAGGCTTTTAAAGATTGTGATGTGGAAGCAGAGATGGTGCAATTAGCTGAGACGCGAATTGATTGGTGTAATGCTTGCGGGCTTTGCAAAGATACTATGGAATGTGTGATCGAAGATGACGTAGGCTCCATATTCGATAAGATTATCAGAGCTGATGCAGTAATATTTTCTATTCCGAGATACCTTCCCCTACCTTCAAAATTTATGGCTTTAATTGAAAGAATTGGAGCGCTATGCCATTACAAATTAGAAACTGACCCTAACTTTAATCTTCCACTGGAAGGAAAACCGTTTGGATTAGTCGTTGTTTCCGCAGGCGGTGGAAGGCAAGCTTTGGAAGCCCTGAAGGAAATGGCTTTCCAAATCATTCATTGTTGGCACATGAAACTGGTTGCTTCAGACTCTTACCCATACCTTGGAGTTTTGGCGAAAGGCGAGAAAGTCGGTGAGGTTTTAAAAGATCAGAAGGCGATAGAGCAGGTAAGGGAAGTGATTAAGAAACTAACAACGTAAGAATAATTCTCGCTTCAAAAAGCAACTCACCATATTCGAGTTAACAATCTTGGGCTTCAACATTCTGTCAATAACATAAAAAAGATTATTGCTTATGACAAACTTCACTAATAATAAACATGGAGAGTTTAAACACAGGATTTGAATCTACGCGGGCCGCCAAAAATCTGTCCATGCCCAAACAGTTAGAGGTTACTATTGTTGGCTAAAAATTCCAACAGGGCAGCTCACTATAGATTTGTTGAGCAATAGATGGAATCTGCTGCGGATTTTCTGCGCAAATTTTGCGGATAAGACCCTTGGTTTCTGCAAAGGATCTAGGTTGCTGCTTCAAAGGCTTTTAGTAGTTCGTCTATGTCTTTTCCTATGTTTTCACCTGAGTAGCCGCCTTCCAACACAAAAAACGTAGGCTTACCCAATCCCGCAATTCTCTTCCCAATCTCTCTATAGCCTTTTTCAGTTAATCCAAGACTAGCCAAATCTCCCACATGCGTATCAAAACCAGCCGAAACAGCAACCAACTCAAACCTATCCAAGTCAACCGAACTCAACGCCTTATCAAGCGTTTTTATGTGTTCTTCGTCTCCGCAGTCAGGCGGCAAGGGAAAATTCAAACAATTCGTCTCAGAAACTACTCCTGTGCCAGGATAATTTGGATGCCTATGCAAAGATACATAAGTCACCTTCTTATCGCCAAGAAAAATCTCCTGTGTCCCATTTCCATGATGCCCATCAATATCCAAAATCAACGTACGCCTATCCAAATGTTTCACGGCTATTGCAATGTTGTTGAAATAGCAGAATCCCCGCGTGTACGCTCCAAGCGTCGCACCGTTTCTCCCAGCATGATGCCCCGGCGGACGCATAATCGAAAACCCTCCAACCTTAGCAGCGAGAATGGCGCCGCCAGCCGAAAGCCTTGCAAACTCGTAAATATTATCGTACGCAGGTGTGTCTGAGTCGTCAACTAAACTCCTCTTAACATTCCAAACATAATCCGTGTCATGCACCATGAGCAAGTCGCCCTCGCTGGCAGGCTTAGGCTCCAAAAACTCGTAACCTACTCCCTTCAAAATCTCAGCAGTCTTCCTAATTCTTTCAGGTCCTTCTATGTGCCATTGCCCATAGCCTAAGCACTTTTCTGAAAAGATTATCTTCGGCCTCATAGTTCCACGCTGGAAATTCTACTTTTTCTAAGAATGAGAATAATGTCTGATTCACTTATTAATGTATATTATACAAAAGTTTAATTGTTAAAATTCATTATTCATTCAATTGAATACGTTCAATGTCCTCAAACCCTAAACTTAATCACAAAAAGGTGATTTTATGCGTGAAGTCATCAAAGCAGTCGCACAAAAGATGAACCTCCCTTATTGGTGGGTTAAGGCCATAGCCATCGAATATACAGAATGTCGAGAATATGCTACACGCGATGAAATTTGGACGTTTAACTTTAACAAAGTATCTGCAAATGATTTAGAAAAGGCTGTTCGATCACATAACGTAATAGTATATGGTACCTTAATACATAATGTTCTCCCTGAAGTTTGGTCGTCTCGAGCCATTGAACGACTATTTAGTGAGATACCCGTTCGTTTAGCCGAAGAACTTAATGATGGAATACCTGAAGGTCTAGTATCGGATTATTATTTTCCTTTTTTAGGCAATCCTATCGATGTTTGGGATCCGAAACTCGACTTCTCAAGACACTTTCAAGTCCTTGACGATGGTAAATTTTGGCAATGGCATATTGCAGACTTCATATCTGTTGAAGGACGAAAATACGGAAAATGGGTTTCGTCAGAAATTGATCTTGAACCCCTCGACCAAATTCACGAAAGGTTAGCGTCACTCCGCAATCCTGTAATTAGGCCTGGCGAACCTGGACATGGAGATTTCAAACTGAAGGTCGAGCGATTTTACCACTGGTTGGATGAAATTAGGCAACCAATGCTGTCAACCCTTCAAGAGATTCATTTCAAGAAATGCCGAGTCCAAAAAAGCTTTTCGAAAGTAACAAAGGGCAAACCTCCGCATTTATCACGCTTTGAAATGTTTACAATCCGTGATGGCAAGTTTTACACAAAATTCTTTGCAGAACCTGTTTTCTTTCGCAGCTGCTTTCGACATGCTAATAGATCCGAAAAACTTACCTCTTCCGTGAAAGACGAACAAGAGTATGTTACGAAACTAGACGAGATATATCCAGAAAGAGCCAATGCAGTCATTTTAGGCACTATGTGTCTTGAATCTTTTATTAATGGTCTCGGGTATGAGCATTTTCCAAGCCTGTGGCGTGAAGTTGAAAGATTACCTTTAAACGCCAAATGGCAGCTCTATCTAACATTAAAGGACAAAGATGCCCTATTTGATCCTAGTCGAGAGCCATATAAGACCCTAACAAAACTTGCGAAATCGCGAAATTCAATTGTACATTTCAAGCGGGAATATAAAAGCGTGCGTCAAATTGGCGACAAAGTAACTACTCACCTCGAATTCGATTTGTCGAGAGAGTTTATCCGTGATCTGCCGAGCCGACTTGAACAGTTAATCCGTGAGTTATGTGAAGCCACCGCGCTGCCGATACCACCATGGCTTACGTCCAAAACAGAATGGATGTTGTAAGAAAAACAATGAATTCATGATTTCTTTAATAGCTGATATTCTGATAAACTCGAATTGGCAATTGAAAGGCGAGTTAGGTGCTGCACCATAGATATATTAGTCATTTACACTTAATCGAATGTAATTCACAGAACTTACAAATGGTGAGAATTAGGTGATTTCAGAGAACTCGTTTGCTGACCTTCGCCTAGAATGTGAGCGAGTTCTAAGAGATGCGATTAAAGGTGCCCTTCCACAAACCGTTTTCCGCAGGATCGATACAGGAGAAGCCATCCCGTTGTCTTTGAAAAGGCCGCCCAGTCTGGAGTTTGGCCAATTGGCTTCTTCTTTATGCTTTGAGCTTGCCAAGCAGCTTGACGAGAAACCTCTTGTTTTAGCTGAACGTGTAGTTGAAGCCATAGATAAATCGAAGTTTTCTTTAATTGAACGCGTTGTTCCTGCTGGAGGAGGATACATAAACTTTCATGTGGGTTTTGAGAAGTTTTCAGCCTTAACTATTGAATCAGTTGGGCAACTTGGCACTGAGTATGGCTTTGTTAAAGCCGAGAAGCCTTTGAAAATTATTGTGGAGCACACGAGTGTAAATCCGCTTCACCCGATACACATTGGACAGGCTAGAAATCCTATGTTGGGTGACGCCGTCGCTCGTATGCTAAAATCCAGAGGGCACACGGTTTTCCGCCACTATTATGTTGATGATGTTGGTCGTCAAACAGCTGTCACTGCCTACGGATACGAAAAACTGGGCAAACCTGTACCTGAGGAGAAACCAGACAGTTTCATTGGCAAAATCTACACAATAACAAGCTGTTTGGTTGAGATTAACCGTTTAAAAAGAGAGCTTGTACGGGCAAAAGCGGTTTCGGCAGAGGAAGAAATTGCGAAGATTAACAAAGAATTAGATGAATGGATGTCTGTGGCTGTTGAGCTGAAAGAGAGGTTTCCAGAACTTTTCGAGAAGCTTCTGGATAGAATAGGTAAAGATGAAAACCCAGAAGCCGAGGTAAACAAGCTAAACCAAGCATACGAATCAGGAGACGAAGAAGCTAAAAGGCTCATAAGAGGGGTTAGTAAATTATGCTTACAAGGCTTTAGAGAAACACTAAGCCGCATAGAAGTTTTCTACGATTCTTGGGATTGGGAAAGCGATTTCGTATGGAGCAACCAAGTTATAGAGGTTCTTCAAGAACTGAAAAAGACGCCTTACGTATTCGCTTTGGGCGGAGTTCTGGAATTTGACGCTGAAAAAGCCATTCGAGAGCTTAACTTGAGGGCGAAACTCGGCTTAAGAGAAGACTATGAAGTTACACCTTTGACACTTGTGCGAGCCGACGGTACTACACTCTACACAACGCGGGACGTCGCCTACACTTTATGGAAATTCGAAAAAGCAGAAAAATTCATCAACGTCATCGGAATGGAGCAGAGTCTAGCACAGCTACAGTTGAAGATAGCTTTGTATGCTTTAGGCTATGGCAAATGTGCGGACAACTTGGTTCACTTCGCCTACAACCTCGTGTCTCTTCCAGGTTATAGAATGGCAAGCCGCATGGGACGTTACATAACTTTCGACGAAGTCATGGACGAAGCGGTAGAACGGGCTTACGAAGAAGTTTCAAAGCGTTCTCCACAATTATCTGAGGAAGAAAAAAGGAAAATTGCGAATTTCGTTGGCATCGGTGCTGTACGCTATGCGCTTGTTGAGGTTGACCCTTCTAAACCTGTCGTGTTCACATGGGACAGGGTGTTAAATTTTGAAAAGAACAGTGCACCTTACATCCAATACACTCATGCAAGAGCCCACAGTATCTTAAGAAAAGCGGCAAGAAAACCAGAAAAACCAGCCTTCGAACTGTTAAAAGAGAAAATAGAACACGAAATAGTTTTGGATTTAGCGAGCTTCCCAGACGTTTTCATCGAAGCAGCAGAATTTCTTAAGCCTAATTTGATTGCTGACTATGCAAATGGCTTAGCTGACAAGTTTAATACATTTTATAACGCGTTGCCTGTGATAAAGGCTGAACCGCAAGGGCTTAGTGATGCAAGACTTGCATTGGTTGACGCCGTAAGCATTGTTTTGAGAAATGCGCTTAACCTCATTGGTATAGTGGCGCCTGAAAAAATGTAAAGAGATATCTCTAGGAAAACCGCTACTACTGTTTGAGGTAGAAGATGTGCCCAGAGAAATGTCTTCATCCCCAGAACCAAAAACAATCAAGAAACTTGCAACGACGCCCTTCCTATCGTTTGCAATGCTAGCAGGGATTCAACTTGATGTGTTTACACCCCTTAAGGATGGATCTATGAGCGCTGAGCAGATTGCCGACGCCATCGGCGTCGAAGCCGTGAGACTTAAGCCGCTTCTCTATGCCCTCGTAGCTGCGGAACTACTGACTGTGGAAGGGAACCTTTTCTCCAATACAGAGGAGGCTAACTATTTCTTAGTGCGAGGTAGCCCCTCATACATTCAAGATCACGTACATATCAGTCCATTGTCAATGAGGTCGATTTGGAGTGTCACCCTCAAGACCGCTGAATCAATTCGAACAGGAATACCACAGGAAAGGTATGATTTCTCCGTCAAGTCAGAAGAAGAATCAGAGAGGGAAATTCGCAGCTGGCGCTCAATCGCGGTCAGAGCAGGATGCGAGCTAGTGGCGAAATATGATTTCTCACCTTACCGCACCTTGCTAGATGTTGGTGGGGGCTCTGGCGGACTTGCCACCGCTATAATCGAGGCTTGTCCCCACATCCGTGCAACCGTAGTAGACCTCCCAAAGGTTATTCCGATAACGCAACGTCTCTTGAAAGAGACAGGCGCAACAGACCGGGTTCAGGTTATAACCGGCGACGTGGTTCGGGATTCCTTGACTGGTTCGTTTGATGCGGCAATCTTGCGAGCTTTTATTCAAGTGCTCTGGCCTGATGAAGCACGTCGCGCACTTAAAAACGTCATTGGAGTCATTAATCCGGGCGGTGCAATATATGTTCTTGGTCATATTCTGGACAACTCGCGAATTTCACCCCTTGAAGAGGTGGGACACTGTTTAGCAGCCTTAAATTTCTATGAGAGGGTTCCGGCAGATTATACAGAACAAGAATACAAGGATTGGATGAGTGAAGCAGGCTTTGAGCAGATTGAACGCAATACGCTGTCAAACGGGGACGGTGTGATTAAAGCTCGAAAACCCGCGTAGGCCACTGTAAATATACACAAGTCATACGCTCTATGCTGCAACTTACTCATTTTCTGTCTTGAAATTTAAATTCACGGCGCTCCTTTAATTATTGCAACAGCTGTGCTGGTTCCTAACCTGTTTGCACCAGCCTCAATCATAGCTACTGCATCAGCGTATGTTCTTATGCCGCCTGATGCTTTGACACCCATGTCTTGGCCTACGGTTTCTCGCATCAACCTAACATCTTCAACAGTTGCTCCCTCACCAAACAAGCCAGTTGAAGTTTTCACAAAGTCAGCTCCAGCCTCTTTGGCAAGCTTGCATGCGATTATTTTTTCATTCATTGTTAAGTAGGCAGTTTCAATAATGACTTTAACGATTATCTCTTTAGACAAGCGTTTAACATCTACAACAGCCGCAATATCCCGCTTTACAAACTCATAATCGCCAGATTTAAACACACTTAGATTAATGACCATGTCCAATTCTTCTGCGCCATCCTCCACAGCTTTGACCGCTTCCAAAGCCTTTATTTCTGACAAAGAAACACCAAACGGAAAACCTACTGTCGAACAAGCCTTAACATTCGAACCTTTCAAGAGTCCAGCCACAAATTTCACGTAAACAGGGTTAACAACAGCACAGCGAAAACCATACTGAATAGCTTCTTTGCACAATTTTTCAACTTCGCTTTTTGTCGCAACTGCCTTAACATTCGTCGAATCTATCATTTTGGCTAGTTCTTCTCCTGAAATCTGCAATCATTTCACCCCTTAAGCTTTAGACTAAGCGTCCTAACCTAGTTATGAGCGAACTAACCATTATTGGCAGGATTAGTGAAGCATCACCCTCAATCATAATGCGCTTTGCCTTTTCACTTATCTTGCCCCACGAAACCGCTTCTCGGGGTCTTGCGCCAGATAAGCTGCCATCCCACTCTACGGCGGTGCTAATGTATACAGCGTAGTTTAATCCTTCTCTAAACTGGTTCCACCAAAGCGTGTGATGCTTTGAAATGCCGCCGCCAACTAGTAAGGCGCCTGTCTTCTTTGCTGTGAAAACGGCATCGTTGAGTTCTCCGGAATCCTTTAACAAGTTAATTTTGAAGTCATGGTCTTGTGAAAAAAGCCACAGTTGATATCCGACGGCGCCGTCGGTTATGCCGGGCACATAGACTGGTATGTTGTTTTTTGCTGCCCAGTAGAGGATGGAACTTTCGTTGCAGATTCTTTTTCCTATTTCTCGACACAGTTGGCTAGATGAAACTTCCTTCACACCTTCTTTCCACAAACTTTGAAGTAGCACTTGCATTTTCTTTTCAATTATTATTCCGTAACTCTCGTTTGGAACCAGAACATTTCCCAAGCGGTTTATGCCCTTTTTCCGAAGTTTAGCATCATCCATTTGGAACGAACCCTTGTAATATTTTTCCCAACTTCTGGCAATATCATGATCGAGCGTTCCGCAAGTTGTAACTACAACATCAACAAGCTTGCGCTTAACAAGCTCTTTCAAAGCGCCTCTGGTTCCCGTAGCCACAAGGTTTCCGGTGAAAGAAAGAAACTTTACGCAACCCCTATCCTTAATCATGTTCTCTAAAATTCTCACACCCAAAGCCAGCTTACCAGCCGTGAAACCCCAAGCCTTTTCCATCTGCAAAACAAGCTCGTCGACGGATATGTCCTCAAAAAAAGTATGGTCTTCAACAACATTTTTCAACATGCAATTTTCTCCTTTAACTGATAATTCAGAAACTTCAAATTTTAGCTTTATTAAACTATCCCTTAAGCATTAAATCCATAAAAGTGGTTTAGGGATGTTCAAGTTTTCATGTATTGCTAGTCAACTAGGTATGCTATTATTTTGCTGTACACATCCTTGTCTCTGAGGTCTTCATGGCCCGCGTAAATACTTGGATTGTCATTCACTTCCACCACAATGTAATCTCCATTAATCTCTTTGATGTCTACTCCGTAAAGCCCACGTCCAACCACTTCGCACGCTTTCAAAGCCGTTTCTTTCAGTTTCACGGGTGCGTTTTCTCTTTTGAGCGATATTGTTCTTCCCCAAACAAAACTGGGTTTGCCTCTGCGTTTGGCGCCGTGTTTCCATCTGCCTTTAGGCACCATATACTTGCACACGTATAAGACCTCGCCGTTTAATACTCCAACTCTCCAATCGAAGGCTGTTGGCATGAACTTCTGTACAACCAAAACATCCGATTTTCTGAAAAATCTTTTTGCGACATCGCGAAAACTTGTTTCACAAGCAACTTTTTCCACATACCTTGAAAAGCTTGTGTACGGTGCTTTTACAACAACTGGTCTCCCAAAAGTTTTGAAGATATCCACAATTCGTTTATGATGCAGCTCATCCTTGTTTATGAAAATTGTCGGGATATGGGGAACATTGTATTTTTTGAAAAGAGCGTATAGATGGATTTTGTTTCCGCAAATCCGTATTGATTTAGGGTCGTCAACCACTTTTAGACCCATTTCCCATGCTGTTTTAGAAACTATGTAGGCTGTGAAAAGTGGGTCTGTTGTCGCTCTAATAAACACAGCATCATATTTCGGGATTTCTAAGAGATTCTCTCTAAACATGAAATTAAATTTGCAGTCCATTTTTTCTGCTGCAATCTTGAAATTCTCGAGTGCCAAAGCTTCTTTTGGGTCGGTAAAATTGTATTTTTCAACAAAGCAGGCTATACTAGCCAATTAGGTTTTCACCATTTTTAGAAATCTGCAAAATTCCTTCAGAAATCATTTTCAAGCCTGATGGAAAAAGTTCTTCCTTTTTTAATGGTTGAAGTCCGCACAAGTAAACTTTCTCTCCGATGCGTTGGACATGTAGCTTGCATATTGGAATTTTTAATAACTCATAAATCTTTTTCGAGATCTCTCTTGCATTGCCTTCCAGCTCACATTTTCCAAAGATGGAATTAAAAGAAAGCATTTCACCCTTAAGGGGTTGTGCACACACAGTGAACTTGTAGTGCATGCCTAAACTTTTAACAGCCCTGTAAAGCGCGCTTCTATTTTTCGCTATCTTATAGCCTTCGTATGAGAATGGATTAACAGCAAAAACAACCACTGGAAAATTGAACTCAGAAATTATTTGTTTCACTGAACCCGTTACTAAATAAGGCATTGTTGGGATTCCAGCTTTTGAAGCTTTGAGCAACAGAATGGGTATTCTATAGGCGTCGATTATGTTTTCGCTTGGGGGAATCACTGGATTGCCGAGAATTTCCGCATGCAAAGATACGTAATAACCTGTTTTTAGGTAGCGGTAATCGTTATTGATGTTGAGAGTAAAATCTTTAATTGACGACTCAAGGAACGTCGACGGATTCATTATAGGCAAATCCGTTGTTAGGTCGATGTTTGATACGACCAACACCAATGTGACACCAAGTGATTGAATGCACGGTATTGCATCAGTCATATTTAAGATTAACTGTACGTTTATATTCGCATTTCAGAACCAAATAGACTGAAAGAGGAACTGATACGTATAAAACCCTAGAGGTCTTAGGTCCAGAACACGAGTTTTCGTTGGTTAGCGCAGAACTGAAAGCTTTACCAATCGTGGATAAAGTTATAAAGGATTTTCATGGTCGCATTGTAAATTTCGTGGAACAACCACATTTTACTTTTGGAAAAGAACTCCAATTGCATGTTATGGAAATTAAACCCAACATGCCTTTCAGATCGCCTGAAAATTTCGAAGAAACCATGCAAGAGGCAGTTTTAACGCTTACAGGTTTTTTAGAATGCAAATATAAAGCGCATCTTCTCGGAACAGGTATGCACCCTTTACTGAAACTTAAAGAGACTGGAGTTTGGCCTCATCGTCACAAGAAAATTTACGACGCTTATAGTAAGGTCTTCAATCTGAATCAGCATGGATGGCTCAACATTCAGAGCTTTCAACTAAACATTCCGTACTCCAACCAAGAAAGCGCTATTCTCATGCATAATATGCTGGCTGAGATTTGTGCTTACTTGTCTGCAATCTCGGCTTCGTCTCCCGTTTTTGAAGGAAAATTTGGAGAAAATGTTGATAATAGGTTGTGCTTTTATATGCTGAGCCAGAAGGAAGTTTCTTCGATAACTGGAGATGTAATCCCAGAATACGTATCCTCATTTAAGCAGTATGAAAAGGAAATTATTGAGAGATACTCGCTGGACCTAGCCCACGCTGGCGTAGATGAATGTCTTCTTTATAGGGATTGGGTTAACTCCCGCGGTGTTATCTTTCGATTTGACAGGAAGGCTGTTGAAATACGAGTGATGGATGAGCAAGAATGTGTAAAATCAGATGTAGCATTAAGCTGTTTTATAAGAGCAGTGCTGAGAGGATTAATGCGTGAAACAGTCGAGTCTTTGCCTCACGAAATTCTAGTAAAGGACTTCAACTCAGTTGCAGTAGATGGGTTAAACGCAAAAGTCCTGCACCCACATGGATCAACTGCCCGCCGAGTTTGTCAATATTTTTTCAGAATTGCTTGGGAAAACGCAACCGAAGAAGAAAAAAAGTATCTTCCGATAATACGGAAGAGAATAGAATGCGGGAGCCTGTCGGAAATTATAAGAGAAAGAATCCTGAGAAAAGCTCAGAAAACAGATTTTAGAGAAGCGATAATTGACATTTACTCAAGACTTATAAAGAATCTCACGGATAATCAACCCTATTTCTAAAAAATGATGGCGTGGTCCCTGTGCCAGTCCAAAGCAAAAGAGAGAGCAGTTTCTTCGACGTTTGTAGCCAGTGCGGAGGCGATTGCTGCCGAAACGCTAGGCCTCCTCTAACCCTTAGACGTAAAAAAATTATAGGGGATTATTTGAAAGAGCAAAAGATTCCTATCGACAGTCCATTTGTTCAGACTTCATATGTTTTTCCAAAGGATGACGCAGAAGGATATTGCGTATTCTATGACAAGAAAACGAGAAAGTGTCTAATTCACTCAGTAAAGCCAGAAACATGTGTTGCGGGTCCAATAACATTTGACATAAACGTAAAAAACAGAAAGATTGAATGGCATCTGAAAATGGAAAAAATCTGTCCGTTAGCAGGAGTACTATACAAGAATAAGGGTATCTTAAAGAAGCATATTGAATCAGCTAAAAGAGAAATATTGAAGCTTGTCCGCGAACTTGACTCTGAAGCCCTAAAAGGCATATTAAAAATAGAAGAGCCTGCAACCTTCAAAATAGACGAAGACACTATTGGAAAGGAAATCTTGGACAAGCTAACCAGCGATTCCTAAAGTGGCGGGCCCGAGTAGGTTCAAATCCCCGTTTAAATTCCCCATGATAAACGGAGCGAAAGAAAATGCAAGTTCGAATCTGTCCCTGGCTACCAATGACCTCAAGTTATGGCGATGTTCAAATTCTCGGTTTTTCAGTTTACAGGGTTAAGGGAAGATCCCCCTTTCATATGCAACATCTATTGCCCTAGAAATAGCGAAAACAAATGCCGCACTCCTCATATCAAGGTTGTAGTTCTTAGCGGTTTCCAAAATGTTTCTATAAGCAGTCGCCATTTTCTTCTGAAGTTTTTCTTTAACTTGACTTAATTCCCAGCTTTCACCCGCTTTGTTTTGAAGCCATTCGAAGTAACTTACGGTGACTCCACCAGCATTCGCAAGTATATCAGGTAGCACATAGACCTGTTTATCGATCAGGATTTTATGAGCTAGATTGGTAGTAGGGCCGTTTGCAAGCTCGAGAATTACTCTTACCTCCGTGTCTTTTGCGATCGCACCTAGAATTTGCGTCTCTTTTGCCGCGGGGACTAAAATATCACAAGGGCTTTTCAAAAGTTCTTCTGTGGTGAGATGTGGAAGCCCTTCGTATCCAACCACAGTTTGTTCAGGATTTGCATTTTTGTAGGCCATTACATCCCTTGGGTTAAGTCCATCTTGACTGTAGATTCCTCCCTTCGAGTCAGAAATTCCTACAATCCTACATCCATAATCTTCGTACAGAATGTTTGCGATGTTAAATCCCACGTTCCCAAATCCTTGAACAACAACAACTATGTCTTTCAAGGAGCTCAATCCTTCGATGTGCTTCTGTTTAACAGCCTCTTCTAGGACGTAAGCTCCTCCTTGGGCGGTTGCTTCTCTCCTACCTTTGGAGCCACCTAAGTTAAGCGGTTTTCCTGTGACAACCGCAGAAGCATAAGGAGTTTGTGGGTTTAACATTTTATAAGTATCATAAATAATCCCCATCTCTCTTTCACTAGTCCCTACATCAGGTGCGGGAACATCAGAATCAGGGCCAATCACAGGCAAAATTTCGTAAGTATACCTTCTTGTCAATCTATCAAGCTCTGTTCGGGACATTTTCTTTGGATCACAGCAAACGCCTCCTTTTGCTCCACCATAAGGAAGATCAGCCACCAAGCATTTCAGTGTCATATCAAAAGCGAGAGCGGTTATCAAATCCAAGTCCACATCTGGAGAATATCTTATACCTCCTTTTGTAGGTTCACATAATCTGCAATGCTGAACTCTGTACCCAGCAAACATTTCTATTGACCCATCATCCATTTGCACCGGAAATCTCACAGTTAATTGCCTGAATGGCTGTTCTAAGAACTTGACAACTCCTTTTTCAACGGGCCTTACTTCTGCATTTATAAATTGAAGAGCCTTTTCAAATTCTAGCTTCGTTCTTTTCAGAAAGTTTAACTCTTCTTTGATTTCGTATGCTTCTCTAGAAATCATCGATGCAGTCACTCTCTGCGGACTTTCTTTATACTCTTAAAGCTCAGCGGGACCTCTGCGAAAACCTCTTTAGAAAAATTGATTTCATATACATCCTTTGAACCGCACTCTTGACATTCTCTAAATCTGAACCTACAATTTTGACAATTTTCGGATTCGATGCCAATTCGAAGACAAAGATTTTCATTTCCATCTTTATGTCCGACAACTAACCCGACCAGTTCAATCCATGTGGTTCCGCAATGCGCGCAAGCAAATCTCTTTTTTGTCAACTCTTCTGTTGAGTTTCGGCTTTCAATTTCCTGAAGGATCTCCCTGAGTTTCATGTTTCCCCTCACACTGTAAGTATATTTCGTTATATTTATAGATTATGTTCGACTTTTTTTTAAATGAACCGACATTTTAAGAAAAATACAATAAATCATACAATTATGCAAGCTTTACTCGACATTTTAAGATTTTTTGGAAAAAATGGTATAACTTAAAAGCTTCGAGCACATATTTTCCAGTAAGATGACATAAAATGCGTCTGAAAGTAAAAATTGATGAAATTGACATAAGCATCATTAGGGCTCTGCAAAAGGATGCTCGCACCAATTTTGCAGACATCGCAAAAGACTTAGGTGTTTCAATAGACACCATAAGCAAACGGTTCAAGAGAATGAAGAGAACCGGTATTGCCAGAGGTACAACAGTATTGTTGAACCCTAAAAGCTTTGGCTTTGATTGTGTTGCGAGTTTTGGAATTCGCGTCAATTATCCCCATGTGGACGAGGTTCTTGATTTTGTCGGAAAGATACCAGAAGTAGTTTTCCGTACTCCAGCCATGGGCAGAGACAACATATTCGCCATAGTAGTTCTAAAAAATGTTGGTAGACTGGGCCAAGTAAAAGAAGCCATAAAGGGGCATCCCAAGGTTGGAGAGGTTGCAGCAAGCATCTGGGTTGATGAGATATTGCTGTGCCCAGAAAACTTCGAATTCGAACACCTTAAAAAGAAGTGATAGAGATGGATGAAACAGACTTGTCCATAATCAATAAATTAACTGAAGATGCTCGCATGTCTTTCAGGAAAATTGCAAAAGAACTTGGCATCTCACCCGACACTGTGATAAATAGGTATGCAGCACTGCAGGAAAAAGGTGTAATCCGAGGGTCCACAGTCGTAATTAATCCCAAAAAAATCGGATATCAAGCCACGGCGGTTTTTATGATCGACACTTCACCCACACATATCTTAGCTAATGGGACCACTCCCTCCGATTCGTCACTGATCTTAAATAAGCTGATCCAAATGCGAAACATAATCGTTGCCACAAAGACTGTTGGAGACCATGACTTGCTAGCTATTGGTGTAGCCATAGATTTTGAGCATTTGATAAACGTGGGAAATGAAATCGCAAAAATACCCAGTGTTAAGGATGTGCAGGTGTCTTTCTGGGTCGAAAAGATGGAACTTTACCCTAAATACTTCATAGTTTAAGCCAAAAGTAACCCGATATTTTAAATCGATATTTAAGCCACTTATTTTTGGCGGGCCCGAGGGGATTTGAACCCCTGTTCTCCGGCTTTCTTCCGTCAACTGCCCGGAGGCTTGCGCATCTTCTGCTGATTCGACGCCTTAATCCATACTGGGCTACGGGCCCTTTCAAAACAGAGTTAAGCAATAACCGAAATTAATTGTTGCGGTATCAAACCAAACTTCACGATCCGGTTCAATCTATATATAAGGGAGGGGTCTAGGCTCCGCAGAGCAAGCCCTTCTCTACTATGTTTCGATTAGTTCTTCGTTTATCCACCAAGCCTTTTTCTTACCTGATTTTTCTCCTGGATAATATTCTATTATGGATTTTCCAAGCTGCTTTCTTGATACTTTTTGCATTCTTCTCAGCCTATTCAGAATCAGCCATCTGTTTGTTTTCATGTATTCTGCCAGTTCTGGCGTGGTTGCACCTTTGTAGTGGACTAGATAATCTAATATTTTGTGATCTATTTCGTCTATGCAAAACATGTGAGGATTTGTTTTCCCACGTTCATATGTTAAGAGTTCTAAGTCTGCAAGATACTTCCTTACTTCCGAAAAATCCCTTTCCATCTTGCTCATTCTTTGCTCTAACTCTAGGATTTTGTCAGGTTTAGGTGTTTTTTGAAGTTTTTCCAGTATTGCGTCTCGGATAAAGTTGCTTCTTTCGCCCTCTGAGACACGTAGAAGCATTTCTTTGTAGACATCTTCAGATATTTTTATGGATATGACTCTTACCTTCTCCATAACAGCATCCTCACTAATCTATTATAGAACTCTTATTATTTCATGGTTTCTTTACCAATTTTCTTTCGGAAATCTTTTAAAAGCTACGGTCCAACTCTAAACCGAAACCAAATCTAAAGTGATATATATGCCAAGAAAAACTACAATTTCCCTAATCAAATGTGACGTGGGCTCATTAGCAGGCCATCATGTTGTCCCGAAACCTCTTTTAAAAATTGCCGAGCAAAATCTTAAAGGGGCAATGGAAGAAGGCTTGATAAACAGTTATTATATTTTCAACGTTGGAGACGATCTCGAACTACTTATGCTACATGAAAGGGGCGAGTCGAATCCAGAAGTTCATAAACTTGCTTGGGACACTTTCAAGAAAGCTGCAGATAAAGCTATGGAACTGAAGCTTTATGCTGCTGGACAAGACCTGTTGAAAACGGCTTTCAGCGGAACCATTCGTGGCATGGGTCCAGGCGTTGCAGAGATGGAAATAGAAGAAAGAGGCTCTGACCCAATTGTAATTTTCGGAGCTGACAAAACTTCCGGCGGAGCCTTTAACTTTCCTCTTTTCCGCATTTTTGCTGACCCTATGAACACGTCTGGTCTTGTGATTGATCCGCACATGGTTGGGGGCTTCAAGTTTGAGATTTTAGATACCATAGAAAACAAGAGGGTTGTGCTTAAATGTCCAGAAGAAATGTATGAACTAATAGCCTTAATTGGAACAGTGCAACGCTACATGATTTCTAGCGTCTGGCGGGCTAGAGACGACCTAATATGCGCCGTAGGTAGCGTTACTAGACTTTCACAAATTGCAGGAAAATACGTCGGAAAGGACGATCCGGTTATGATTACACGTGCACAGCATGGATTGCCTGCAGTGGGAGAGATTCTTGCACCTTTTATGCATAGCTATCTTGTTGAAGGATGGATGCGGGGAAGCCATTGGGGTCCAATAATGCCTGTGGGATTAAAGGATGCCAAGTGCACACTGTTTGATGGACCGCCAAGAATGGTTGCCTTGGGCTTTCAGGTGGCCAATGGTAAAATTGCGTGTGATGATGGTGGAAAACCGATGATCGCTGACTTGTTTGATGATCCAGCATTTGCCTTAGCTAGGCGCGAAGCCTTAGAATATGCTTCTATGCTTAGGCGAATGGGGGAGTTTGAGCCAGCCCGTCTAGGTCCCGAAGAGATGGAATACACAACTTTACAGCAGACTCTGGAAAAACTTAAGGAACGTTTTAAGCCAGTTTAAAGTCGATTGGATTATCCTGATAAAGCTTCATGCTTCCTTATTTTAGCCAGCTCTTCACATCGATTTTTCACAACTTCATAAAGTTTTTTGCGCATTTCTTCCCCAAAAATCTTCTGTTCCCTGATGAGCAACGTTTTCCTCGCTAGTTCAATGTCACCCAATCCCATAAACCACGCTTCAAAATCTCCACGATTAACATGAAATTCCACTGAGCCTATGTCAATTTTCAAGATTTTTTCGCAGAAGTCTTGGAGGCTTGCCGCATGAATGTTTAAGGGTTTTTCAATGTCAACGTAAAAGTGAAATGATTTTTCTAATGGTAAATAGGCTAAAATTTCGCTTGCTTTTTCTTTGTTTATTTCTGGAAAACCAAGTGTTTTCTTGCCTTTTTCTGTTATGGCATAATATCCTTTTTCACGCTGTTCTAAATATCCCATACGGTTGAGCCCAATTATGTGCATCATAACCGTGGGGAAACCCAATCTGGTTTCCTTAGCTATGTCTGCAGCCTTTGCAGGCTTATCAAGCATCCACATAGTTTCAAGGATTAACCTTTTAACCGGTGATGTACTCATCTTATTGCACTCCTTATAGTTTATTATATGTTATTAATATGTTTTTTAGATTTATCCTTTTGCGGCTAGGCTAAAAAAGGTGTAGACTTAGAAATGCACACGCAAATTTACGGATAACCCTTTAATCGGATACTTCACAATAACAGAAAACAGCGGGAATACAAGTTAGAGGGAGAAAGTAGTGACTGAATGGAACCAAATACTACGGGAGAAATCGTATAGCCAAGAAGAACCTGACGAATTAGTTGTTAGCTTTGTTACCTTGTTAAAAGAGAAGAACAAAAAAGCACGCGTTCTCGATCTGGGATGTGGCGCGGGAAGAAATCTGATATATATGGCGAATCAAGGATTCGAGGCTCACGGAGTAGAAATGTCGGAGACTGGTCTAAACGTTACTAAGGAAAGGCTGAGAAAGCGAAATTTGGAGGCTCACATTTTAAAGGGCGATATGAACCTGTTACCCTACATTGACTCTTGTTTTGACGCTGTCATGTGCCTGTTCACTATTTATCATCAGAAGCTTAAGGGAATTCGAACAACAATTTCTGAAGTCCATAGGGTATTGAGGAAAGGAGGTATTCTCTTCGCAAACTTTCAATCAAAGAGAAGCCACATGTACGGAAAGGGAGTGAAAGTTGAAAAAGACACTTTCATCCGACAAAATGGTCCAGAAAAAGGGGTTATCCACCACTTCACTAATAAAGAAGAAATAGCGAAGCTCTTACAAGACTTCAAAAACGTCAATATAGAACTGCGAGAGCGAAAATCGGCAGACGGGTATCTCCAGAGCCGATTGATAGTCATAGCAAAGGTGTAAATGCCCAGAATTACAATCGAAAATTTTAGCAAGACAAGCCTACACATTGTGCAGTTTAAGACCTAAGAAACTTAAATAAGCAATGTTTTAGTAAACAATAAACCATTATTGGGGTAAGCAAGAGACGGTGGAAAAATCAATGAAGATGGCTGTGCTGGTTTACGAGTATCCGCCAAAAATTGTAGGTGGCTTAGGGACATATGCCGCTGAAATTACGCGCAAGTTTGTTTTAATGGATCATGATGTCACAGTTTTCACGATGAATGATGATGCTGGCAGTCTTCCAACACGGGAAATTTGGAGAGGAATAGAAATTCATCGCCCGTTACACATTGATATTTCTGATTCATTGCCAGATGTGCTTGCCGAAGACGTTAAAAAATGGGGCAGAGGCATCCAGTTGTTCTCCCAAATCCTTGTCTACAATTACCTAAGCGCTTCGAAACTCGTAAACGAACTCATTAGAAAAGAGAACTTTAAATATGACATAGTGGTCGCGCATGACTGGCTATCGGCAATAAGCGGAATAACCATCAAAAAAGAGGTTGGATTGCCCTTTGCGTTTCACGTCCACTCCACAGAGAAAGGAAGAACTCTTGGAAATGGCTCAGAAGTCGTGAGCAACATTGAGCTTCACGCTGCTAAAGCAGCTGACTTAATTGTAACTGTCTCTTACGCCATGAAAGACGAACTTATAAAACTCGGCTTTCCCAAAGAAAAAATCCAAGTATGCTACAACGGTGTTGACCCACAAAAATACAATCCAGAAACGGCAAATGCTGAGCAAGTAAAGAAGATAAGAGATTCTTACGGTGTAAAAGACGATGAGCTTATGATTCTTTTCCTTGGAAGACTTGTTGGCGTTAAAGGCGTTGATAGGCTAATAATGGCTATGCCGCATGTTTTGCAGAAAACACCTAAAGCAAAACTTGTCATCGTGGGCTTAGGTGACTTGCAGGATTATCTAGCAAACTTGGTTAAAACCATGAGACTGCAAGATTCTGTAAAATTAAACTTCGAATTTGTTTCAGAGGAGGAGCGCATTCTTCACTATACCGCATGTGATGTTGCAGTTTTCCCAAGCCTCTACGAACCCTTCGGAATAGTTGTTCTCGAAGCAATGAGCATGGAACGCCCAGTTGTTGTTGGCGCAGCTGACGTCAGTGGAATGCGGGAAGTAGTTATCTGCTGCGGTGAGGAGCAGTGCGGCTTCCACATAAACCCAAATAATCCAGCTGACATCGCTTGGGGTATAAACAGCGCCTTAGAGAGCCCTGAAAAAAGAAAATGGCTTGGGGAAAATGGTAGACATAGAGTTTTAGAAGAGTTTACATGGGATAAGATAGCTGAAAAAACCATAGAACTATACGAACAAATAGTGAAACGTTAAGTGTTGTTATAGTCTAAATTTTATTGGTGAACCTTTGAACGTTGATTCTCTAAAGTTAAGAAAGAGAATTGCGAGGGAAGCTGCCAGCTTTCTCTATTTTGGTGTTGAAAAGGAGTATAAACAGGCGAAACTTAAAGCTGCAAAAATAGTTAAGTCCAAGTTTCTTCCGACAAATCTTGAAGTTGCATTGGAACTTGACAAAATAGCAGAGGAAAACGAAGGTTCAGCCAGACAAGAACGTTTAATTCAAATGCGAAAGGAAGCCCTAAAGCTGATGCAAATTCTCAAAGCATACAAACCTCTTCTAATTGGAAGCGTATGGCGTGGCACAATACGTTACGATAGTGACATGGACATAGTCGTATATCACGATGAGCCTGAAGACATTTTAAAAATTCTGAAGCAAAACAACATCAAAATAGTGCAAACCGAATGGGTCGCAGTGACAAAGAAAGGAAAAAGGAAGGGTTCTTTTCACGTATATGCTGAATTGCCCATTAAAGAAAAAGCTGAAATCAAAATCGTCCAAAGCTCAGAAGCCTTCATGAAAGAAAAATGCGAGATATACGGAGACGAAATCACCGGTCTTTCAGTACAAAAGTTAGAAAAGTTGCTTAAAGAAAATCCGACACAGCGGTTTGTTCCTTCCTAAATTATCGATTTGCCTCTGGATTTTAAAGACACTTAAATATTGGCTTTTTCATAATTGAAATGAAGACGCATTGCGATAGCTGAAGGTGCCAAACTTGGAATTCGATAAAGAAACGCTCAAAAAGATGTTTCCAAACCTAGCTAAAGAGTTAAAATCCGATGGGAATAAGGTTTCAGTAAATTCTGTGCGGACAGATGTGCAAACTGGAGAAGGCGCAGCCTCAGAAAGGTTTGCTCATTACATGCCTGATGTAATAGACTTTATTCGTCGATGCGACACCGAGGAACAAGCAGAAGAGATAATAGCTTACATGGAGAAAAGAGGCGAAATCGAAAAGCACTATGCTGAAAGGCTTAGAAAACAACTTAAAGACAAAGGAGTAAGAAGCTTCGGACCCAAAAAGGAAGAAAACTATTATCTTAAACATGGTCAGCTATGACAATCGCCTAGATTTGTTCTGGTGGAACCCTATCAGGCGAATAAGCCGTATAATACTTTAACTTATACATTCCTACTCTCTTAATTACATGTGGGTACAAAATTAACTCTTCAATCTCCAACTCATCAGCCAATTTTGGATTTATTTGTTTAAGTCTATGGACAAGTTGTTGGAGACTTTTTCTTGGCGAAAAAGACATCATAACTGATGGGTGACAACTGACTCCAGCATCTATTAGGTTTTGTAAGGCTTTTAACTGCAACGTGAAACCATCTGACTTGGCGCCGGTCAGCATGGCAAACTCCTTTTCATTGCAGCCCTTCAATGAAACTCTTACATGAACAAAACTATATTTCGAAAGGCTTGTAGCATAGCTTTCATCGTAAGCTACTGGTATTCCGTTGGTTTCAAGAATGAAACGGTAACCTTTGCCTTGAAGAGCCTCAAGAACCTGGAGCAAGTGGGGCTTTCCTATTGTGGGTTCTCCACCGCTGATCCTCAACAAATCCAAGCCGCATTTACTGGCTAAGGCAACCAAGTCATCCACAACGTTCTTTGGGGTATAAAATCTTCCAACATCAGCGGGATGAAACATCACAGCATCTGAAACCCAGCAAAACTTGCACAACAAACCGCAGCCAACACAATCAGCAGTAACTATTCCACCATACCACTTTGCAGGTCTAATACGATAATACTTTTTCTCTTGGCCATTCGGCTCCATACGGGTAACTAATTTTTCAATAGCTAAATGCCTTTGAACAGGGTCATAGAGCAATATTAAATCTCCTACGGCCGTAATCTGATGTGAGTGAACCCCTATTAATTATTTAAATAAGGTTCTTCTTTAACTGGAACGGGTAAGTATATACGTAACCAAGATAGTGTGATTCTAAAAGTAAATAAATGTGCTCATCAATAAATAGAGAGCCAAAAAATTCGGAAACTAAGCGGAGGAAACTACATGAAAAAAACAGCCCTAGCAATTACAATGGTAACTGTTGCTATCATGATTCTTGTTTCACTTTCATTTAACGTAAAAACCATCAAAGCGCAAAACGATGGAAACTATACTATAACTCATGTGAACCATGAAATAGAGGTTTTGTACGATGGGTATATTTTCATAAACGACACCATGCAAATGACTGGACAAGCATCCGACGGTTTTCTCATGGGTTTTCCATACAAGTATGGTTCATATATTCTTCAATGTGTAGCTTATAATTCATCTGAGATTTTTCCAGTAACTCTCAATGTGCCCCTAGAAAATCGCGTTGGTTTTTACGGAGTAGAGATTGATTTTTCGCTGGGAACCCCGCAAGTGTTTACTGTTGGATTTATACTCTCAAACAACCTTCTCACACAAGACGCTTCAAATACAAGTCTCTATACCTTAGACTTTCCAGCATATCCAAGTTTAACAAAAGCAGTAGCTGTCTGTAATGTCTCAATCAGTTTGCCAGAAGGCACAACGTACATAAGCGGAACAGTTAATGCATCCAATTATTCGGAAGAAAACTTGCCGGAATTTACCTATTCACCCGCAAACATAACCTTTTCGTTAACTGGTGACAAAATGCAGATGTTTTATGTAAAAGAGCTAGAAAGCGAGGTTAGAATAAGCGGAATAGGCGAAGTAGAAGGCTCAGACAGTTACTATATAGAAAGTAAATCACTTACAGACATATCCTCTATCGAAATAATTTTGCCTCCTAACGCTTCTGGTTCAAGCGTCCAAGATCAGTTTGGAAGAACAATGACCCAACCTACAATTGCGGATGAAGAAACGAACCGCTACACAATTACTTTTACCTCAGCATTAGAAAGCTACAGATCCACCAGGTTTACCGTGAAATATAAGTTGCCTAGCAACTACACTACGCAGATGGGAACAAACAATTTCAACATTACATTTCCATTGTTCCGAAATGTGAATTATTACATCGAGTGGGCTTCGGTAACGTTTGTTTTGCCAGAAGGTGCAAGAATATCAAGTTTCGAAACCACCTTAACTGGCAGTGCATATAACGTTGCGAGGGGTGTTTTCCAAGAAACAGTAACCATAAACAGACGAGACATTAGTTATTTGGAAAATGTTCTTCCTTCAGAAAATGTTTTGCAGATCGTGTACGAATATAACCCATTATGGTTATCTTTCCGTTCCACATTGTGGATGTGGGCTTTGGCAATTGTTGGATGTACAGTTGCTATTGTTTGGAAAAGACCTAAGGCTCCGGCGCGCGTCGGTGTGCCCGCAGTAGCTATGAGGCTTCGCCCAGAATATTTCAGGTCTTTTATAGACGCATACGAGGAGAAAAAGAAAATAATTTTTGATATAGAATCTCTTGAAAGTAGGGTTCGGAAAGGGAAGATTCCGAGGCGTCGGTATAAGGTGCAGAGAAAAACCTTAGAAACACGTCTTAACACCTTGTCTAGAAACTTGACAGAATTGAAAGAGAAGATGCGTGCGGCCGGCGGTCAATATGTAGAATTAATGCAACAACTTGAAATTGCAGAAACCGAAATCAATGAGGTTGAAGCCAACATCAAAAGCATTGAGTCTCGTCACAGTCGGGGAGAACTTTCATTAGAAGCCTATCGGAAGCTTTTAACAGATTACCAGCGCAGAAAAGAGAGGGCTAATACCACAATTAGCGGAATCATCTTAAGACTCCGTGAAGAAATCCATTAAATGAACCTAAAGATTTTTATTCTACTGCTTAAATTTCAATGAAACTCTAGTTAGAGAGAGAATGGGAAATGGTGAAAATAGTAATTGATAATGACAAATGCAATGGATGCGGCACATGCGTAGATACTTGCCCAGTAGCCGTTTTCGAGATTAAAGATGGAAAGTCCGTTCCCGTAAAGCCTGAAGAATGCTTGGTATGCAGAGCCTGCGAAGTTCAATGTCCAGAAAGCGCACTTCAAGTGATCGAGTAACCTGCTAGTCTATGTTCCAAAAAGCTCTCTGAACTTCTTTCACATCCTCTATGATCTTTTCACCTTGCCTTCTGTTGCGTTTGCTGGCTGCTGGAACTTTATCATCTGCAATGTAAAAGGCTCCACTCATTTTTGCAATGGCTGCAGCAGCTATTTTTCCAACAAATTTGAGGCTGTAACCTCCTTCAAGAACTGATACGAGCCTTCCTCTACATATTTCTGATGCTAAATTTACTATTGTTTCATAAACTTCTTGGTAGCATAACGCTGACAGAGAAAGGTTCGCCACGGGATCTGTGTAGTGACCGTCTAAACCAGCTGATACCAACATGAATTGCGGTTTATACTGGTATAATATTGGCGTTACAATTTCTCTTATTGCCTTTAGATAGATTTGGTCGCTGGTTCGAAAGGGAAATGGAATATTCACGTTGTAACCCAAACCCTCGCCTTCCCCAATCTCGTCTATAAAGCCTGTTCCAGGAAAGGCGCGTGGATCCTGGTGCAAACTTATGTATAAGAGCTTATTAGTTTCATAGAAGGTTTCTTGTGTGCCGTTTCCATGATGTGCATCTATATCCAATATTAAAATTCTCTGCAAATTGAATTTTTTAAGCAGATGCCTAGCAGCTATGGCAACGTTGTTGAAAATACAGAAACCAAATGCGCGAAATTTTTCAGCATGATGTCCAGGCGGTCGCACTAAAGCGAAAGCATTTTCAAACTTCTTTTCCATAACAAGGTTGACAGCCTTAAGCGTTCCGCCTACAGCGTAGAAAGCAACTTCGAAGCTCTCGGGAGAAGCTACCGTGTCTTCTAAGTCTATAAGGCCTCCTCCAGACTTGCACAAAGTCTCAACAAATTTAATGTACTCTATACCGTGGACCAGTTCAACATCTTCTATACAAGCTTTTTCCGGCGCAACGAACTGCCAGTTCTTGCTTCTTGAAAGCTTTCCCTTCTTTAGTTCGTTGACAATTGCACCAAGACGTTTTGCCGATTCTGGATGGTCTCTGCTAGGATTATGCTGATAGTATTTGGGTGAAAAAATGACGGCGGTTTTATTCATGTCACTTCATCTTTTTGAGGACTGTTTGGAGTGTTTCCTGTATGTATTCCTTCATAGGCATTCCTTTCATTGTGGCTAATTTTTTGAGGGTTTTGTTTACGCCCGTTGCGTACTGTATTGCTCTTTTTGGTTTTTTCGCTATAGATTGCGGAAGCCCAAGATTTTCTGCAACCTGTCTTAAAACAAGTTTTCGCAGTCCGTTATCTTTCATTTCTATTTTCAGTTCTACGGGTAACTCTATTGCGAATTTTGCCATTTGGTATGTTGCAAAGGGTAGACGCAGTTCCACGTTGTGGAAATTGCAGATTTTAAAATCCCTTTCGAAGTTGGTTTCATACATCTTACGAATATCGTTAAAAAATGTTTCATGCAATTTTTCACAACCATATGTTAAATAATCGTTTACGTATCGTTGGTAGCCCCCGAAAAGTTCATCTGCGCCTTGCCCAGCCAACATAACTTTAAAATCCATTTCTGCCGTTTTTTCTGCTGTCCAATAGAAAGGAATGCCTATGCTCGCTTTAATTGGGTCTGGCTCCTCAATCAACCAAAGAACATTTGGAAGAACTTTTCCAACATCCTCTTCATCATAAAGGTAGAAATGAATTGGTAGTCTCAATTTTTCTGCTGCCTTTTTTGCTTGTTCTGTTTCCGGCTGGTTTTCTAGGCTTACGTGGATTAGATGCACGTCTACGCCTGAATTTTTAGCTAAAAACGCGATTATGCTGCTATCTAATCCTCCTGAAAAAGCCACTGCAACCTTGCTTAAACCCGAAACTCTTTCCTTGACGGAGTGTTGCAAAAGCTTCTGAAGTTTTTTTGCTGCGACTTGCATTGTTATTCGTTTTGCCCTTGAATAAGAAAGAGTTTTTACGAGTTTAAATTTGAAGCCGTTTCTATCAACGAATGCCCTGTTTCCAGGCGGAAACGAATTTACAGTTTTTATTCCGATTCTCCACAACACTTTGCGCTGGGAAGCTAGAGCCGCAAAGTCTGTGTTTTCGCCATAATAGAAAGGGTGAATGCCCATGACGTCTCTGCCAGCGATAATCTTTTCGGATTCGGCTACCGCGAAAGCGAAGCAACCTTCCGACTCCTCAATGAGATTCTTAACGGCTCCTTTATGATTTTGGAGTTTTTTGACAACAATTTCTGCTTCAGAAACTTTTGTGGTTGGATAGATTCTTCCGTCAAAAACCAATGTTGCGTCGTCGACTTTTATTGGTTGAGGCTTGTCATGCGTAAAAATTTTTGAGAAAACATGCCCAACAACTACTAGCGAATCTACATCCTGGTTCCGCAGCGCTTCAATGGATTTTTCTATTTTCACAGTGGTGGGTGATGCTATTCCAAAGGCGTCAACGCCTTTATGTTTTAACATTTTGAGCATGGCAACTGCTATTTCTGTCGCGTTTTCACCTCTTTTGTTAACGATTGCTATTATTGCTCCCATGCCAAAGAACCCTTCCATCTTTAGAATATTCTGTATCGCTTTGGTAAAGCATTAATCTTTAATCGCTCTATCTTCTTGCGAGGGATAAAGGCTTGTCCATTCTTCCCATAGACACGGGTCCGATTGAAACGGGCCGTTACGGAACTGCTGAAATGAGGCGAATCTTTGAAGAAGAAGCACGCGTACAGAAAATGCTTGACGTGGAAGCAGCCTTAGCATGGGCGCATGCTGAAGTTGGCAACATACCGCGAAAGAACGCTGAAAAAATTGCTACTATGGCTTCGACAAAATATGTTAAATTAAGCCGCATAAAAGAGATTGAACGTGAAATAAAGCATGATGTTGCCTCTTTGGTTAGAGCCTTAGCAGAAGCATGTGGACCAAGCGGGGCTTACATCCATCTGGGCGCAACAAGCTATGACATCGTTGACACAGCAAATGCCCTTCAACTAAAAGAAGCTCTGAAACTGATTGAGAAAAAGCTGGATGACTTCGAAAAAATCCTACTGAGAAAAACTTTACAATATAAGAACACTTTGATGATGGGCAGAACTCACGGCCAACACGCGTTGCCAATAACTCTGGGTTTCAAGTTTGCGGTGTGGATGTGCGAGATTTCACGGCATGTTCAAAGGCTTAGACAATGCAAGGAACGTGTTTTAGTTGGAAAAATGAGCGGAGCAGTAGGCACGCAGGCGGGTTTGGGACCTAACGCTATTGATATTCAGGAGATCGTTATGCAACGGTTAGGGATTAAGGCAGCTGAGATTTCCACACAAATTGTGCAGCGAGATCGCCAGGCAGAACTTGTATGTTTGCTGGCTATGATTGCCTCTACACTTGACAATTTCGCCACTGAGATTCGAGAGTTACAGAGACCCGAGATTGCAGAGCTTTTCGAGTTTTTCGAAGTTGAGAAGCAAGTTGGAAGTTCGACAATGTCTCAAAAGCGAAATCCTGAACTCTGCGAAAGGGTTTGTGGGCTAGCTAGAATTCTTAGAAGCCTTGTTATTCCAGCGTTAGAGAATGTTGTAACGTGGCATGAACGAGATTTGACGCAGTCTTCTGCGGAACGGTTCATTCTTCCAGAAACATGCATTTTAGTTGATTACATGCTTTTCTTGATGACTAGTATTGTAGCTAATTTGCGTGTTGACGAAAAACGTATGCTGAAAAACATTGAATTGACCCAAGGACGCGCTATGTCAGAAGCCATCATGATTGCCTTAACTAAGAAAGACATGAGCCGTCAAGAAGCCCATGAACTTCTTAGGAAATTGACAATAAAAAGTGAAATAGAAGGGCGGCATTTCAAAGAAAAACTCCTTGAAAACAAGAAGGTGAGTAAAAAACTTACGAGGAAAGAAATTGATGAGGCTTTAAAACCGGAAAATTACTTGGGAACTGCTAAAGAACAGGTTGCGCGTATAGTTAAAAAAACGATGAAAGAGCGCAAAGCTAGAGGTATAACTTAGTATTCTGTTAGTGCTTTCTGTTTCCAAGCCTCTTCTTTTTCAAGTTTTTCCCACACTTCCTTCTTAACGAAACCGCCAACTTGTTCCTTAATTTTCCTTGCTACTTTTGGTCCTATAAGCGGCAAGTTTATCAAGTCTTCAATTGGCGCGGTTTTTATGACTTCTATTGTTTTGTATCCAGCGTTGTATAGTATGCGTCCGCGGGCCCTGCCAACCCCCTCCAGTTTAACTATTGGCAATAGTTCTTTCTTTACTCCCTTCTCTACTCTTTCCCTAAGTTGAAGGGTTAGCGGCAGAACTTGTTTGTTGCCGAAAAGCGTTGCTAATTCATGTGTAGCATAAAGCAGCCATTTCGCGTTTTCAATTGTCCTGTAAAGGTCGCCTGGTTGCGCTCTGAACCTTTCGATTATTTCGTCTTCGGTCATCTCTTCAATCCAAGCGTTCAAAGTCATGGCTGTTTTTACCTCGCCAAGAAATTGTTCATAAGTTATGCGGTCTTCCCACTCGTCTGGTACATCCACTAGGAACTCTATTCTGTGTTCTTCCATAAAAACTGCCACTTCATCTAGCTCTCGTGCATACGGCCGCAACACTGGACCCATGTCTGGCGTGTGAGCAATCATGTGAAGAAGGCTTAAGCCTGTTAGGTACGCGGGTTTTCGCCTTAGAGCATCGCGGATTATGACCGCTGATACTGGGTCTATGTAGAGTTCGCTTACCCGCTTTCCAAACGTCGTTGCAAAAATATTTTCGCCAGCAACATCAATCATTTCCTCATCGTATAGGTACTTGAGGATTTTTGCTATAATGGTCTTAATCGCGCCCACATCATATTGGTGGGCGTAGAAGGTTCTGCCGAAAAAGTCATAAATCCCCTCTTCGATGTGGGCGAAATCTGCAGCAATAGTTGCCAATACATGAGACCGCAAAATTCTTTCAACTGCAAGCCGTGACCATATCCGCTCTGGACGCGCAAGGACGTAGCTTTCCATGAGGTAGTCTGATTCATCAGCAGTTTTAGCGATAAGCAGGGCTTCTCCAACCTTGTCGTATTTTGGTCTTCCAGCTCTGCCTGCCATCTGTTTGTATTCTAAAACGCTGATTGGATAGTAGCCGTATCCTGGTTCGTATCGTCTATAATCTTGGATTATGACGGTTCTGGCTGGTAGATTTACGCCAAAGGCCAACGTTGGCGTTGCCGTTAAGACCTTAATCTTTCCCTGGCGGAAAGAATCTTCTATTAATTTGCGGTGTCCACCGCCTAAACCTGCGTGATGAAAAGCTGCGCCACGCTTAACCAGCTCCGCAAGTGACTCGCTTATTCTTGTTCTTTCGCCAGCCGCCAAAATCCTCTCTGATTCTTGGTCTAAAGCGCGTTTTACAGATTTAGACAAGACTTCCTCAACCTCGCCTGCAACTCTATTCGCAAGATTAACCGCGTTTTTCCGTGTAGATGCAAAGATTAATGCTTGACCGCCAGATTTGACTGTGCTTAATACTAGGTTTATGGCTGTGTTCTTAGTCTTCTTCTCTATTTTGCGAGCGTCTCCGTCCCTAAATTGAATTTCGTCATGCAAGAGAACTCCTTCCTTTAGAAGAATCGGTCTCCACTCAGTTGTAACATAGTCCGCTTTAAGCCATTCTGCAATTTCTTCAACGTTGTTTATTGTTGCACTTAAGGCTAAAATCTGTGTGTCTGGGTTAATCTGCATGAGCCTTGCCAAAACAACCTCAAGGGTTGGACCGCGTTCGGCTTCATTTAACAAGTGCACTTCGTCAGCAACTATAAGCGAAATTTCATCCATCCATTTGGCTCTGTGTCTCAAAAGCGAATCTGCCTTCTCATTTGTAGTTATAATTATGTCATATCGTTCCAGCCACGGGTCGCTACTGTCAAAATCGCCTGTGCTGATGCCTATCCTTACACGTTTTCCATCCCTTTTCCTTATTGAAGCATATTTTTTGAAATCCTCAAATTTTTCGTTCGCCAACGCTCTTAAAGGCGTCAAATAAACTGTTTTTCCATTTTTTTCCAATATGTGCTTAAGGGCGCAGAACTCTGCAACCAAAGTTTTCCCAGAGGCTGTCGGACTAGCTAAAACAAGATTTCTTCCTTCAAGGGCTCCGGCTTCTATTGCTTCTTCTTGCGGGGGATAAAGCTCAACTATTCCAGACCTAATTATAATTTCTTTAACTGATTCTGGTATCGATAAATCCGTTACTTTCACTTGAACGCGCCCATCTCTTCTCTTACAACAGCATTTTACCACATCAACAATTATAAAGTGTTATGTGTGGACGGCGAGTTTGTCTAGGTTATGTTTTTCTATTAGATAAGTAATACTAAACTTCAGAAAAAATGGTATTCGCCCAGTAAGGATTGAATTAAAATGGTTGAAAACGTGAAACAACTGCTAAAAGCGCACGAAGGCATAAAGCATGAAGTTTATCTTGACATTGAAAATTCAAGCATTGTCCCCGAAGAAATAATCGAAGCGATGTTGCCGTACTATAATCAACGTGCATATGGCAACCCGACGCTAACACACAAGCCTGGCTGGGAAGCATTTGAAACAATAATGGAATCAACACAAAAGATTTCCACATTTTTGGGATGCAAAACGCTTGAGGAAGTCAACTTTACCCCAGGAGAAACAGAAGCCAGCAACCTAGCATTAATGGGAACAGTCTATTCGATGAAAGATAAGGGTAAAAAAATTGTGATCTCAGAAATTGAGCCCATAAGCGTTTTGCACGTTACTGAAATGCTGCAGAAACGCGGGTTTACCACGACGAAAGTTCCAGTCGACAATGAAGGAATCTTGAACCTTGAAAAGCTGAGAGAAGCTGTTGATAAAGAAACAATTCTTGTAAGCTTGTCGGTTTCAAACCACGAAATTGGAACAATACAGCCAATCAAAGAGGCGATAGAAATAGTTAAGGACAAAAACCCAGAAACGATTTTCCACAGTGATGCTTCAGACGCTTATGGCAAAACTCAATTCAATGTTAACGATTTAGGTATAGATTTAGCCACAATAAGCAGCTACAAAATTTTGGGACCACGGGGAATAGGCGCCTTATATATACGAGAAGGGGTTAACGTGGAAAAAATTTTAGAAGGCCAAATAGGGACGCAGAAGCTCTGGCCAGGAGTTGAGAACACACCATTAATTGTTGGTTTTGCAAAAGCGTCTGAATTGGCTTTCCAAAATTTTGAAAAAAACGTGAGTGATATGCGAAGATTGCGAGACAAGCTGCTTGATGGGATATTTGAGAGAATATTAGACGTTAAGCTTAATGGTCCCAAAGGCGACAAAAGGGCTCCTGACAATGTAAATATAAGTTTTCTAAAGTGCGAAGGTGAAGCTTTAACAATCGAACTAAGCCTAAACGGCGTTTACGTATCAAGTGGAAGCGCGTGTACAAGGCGTCTTCTCCAACCGAGCCACGTTCTAGTCGCTATAGGCAGAAAGTTTGACGAAGCCCACGGGAGCATACTAATGAAAGTCACGCGGTATCATACGGAAGAAGATATAGACTATGTTCTAAGCGTGGCTCCAAAAGCTGTTGAAAGAATAAGAGGAATAACTGGCTCTACAGGAGTTGAGTAATCATGTCGCGAATGCCTCTGCCATACAATCCGAAAGTTCTTGAACTCTTCAAAAATCCCAAAAATCTGGGAAAAATGGAAGACGCTACGGTAACAGCGGTTGCTGGAAACCCATTATGCGGAGACATGATAACCTTCTACCTAAAAATCAACGACCAAGACATAATCGAAAAGGCATCCTTCGAAAGCTACGGATGTGCCGCAAACATAGCAACCTCAAGTATAGTAACAGAAATGATTAAAGGAATGAAACTTGAAGACGCTTGGAAAATCTCCTGGAAAAGCGTTGCAGAAGCCGTGGGTGGATTACCAAGCATAAAGTTTCACTGCGGCATTCTAGCCGTTGGTGCGCTTAAAAGAGCCATCAGAAAATACTATAAAAACAAGGGGTTTTCTCCTGATTGGCTGTTGGAAGAACCAAGTTTTGAAGAGAAACAAGCATTGGAAGAAGAGGAGCTAGCAAAAGTACTCTCAAAAAGAATCAAAACGGAAGAGGAAAAATAATGTTAGACCCATACATGATTCGGGAAGACTTTCCGATACTGAAGCGAAAAATAAACAATCATCCACTAATATATTTCGACAACGCTGCAACATCGCAAAAACCAAAACAGGTAATTGAAGCTATCAAAAATTTCTATGAAAATCATAATGCAAACGTTCATAGAGCCGTTCACACGCTTTCCCAAGAAGCATCCGAACTTTACGAAAAGGCACACGAAGAGGTTGCCGATTTCATAAACGCAAACGGTATGGAAGAAATAGTTTTTGTGAGGGGCACAACTGAAGCAATAAACCTCGTTGCCTACGCTTGGGGTCTTCGTAATCTAAAGAAAAACGACGAAGTTATAGTATCATTAATGGAGCACCATAGCAACATAGTCCCTTGGGAGATTCTTTCAAAACTAACTGGGTTTAACATTAAGTATATAGAAGTAAATGATGATGGAACCCTAAATTATGAGACTTTCGAAGATATGATTTGTAAAAAAACTAGGATTGTCTGTGTTTCCCATGTTTCAAATTTTAGCGGCGTTATAAATGATGTTAAGAGAGTCGCGAGAGTTGCCCATGAGTATGGTGCCTTAACCGTCATCGACGGAGCGCAATCCGTTCCTCACTTGCCTATTAACGTTAAGGACTTGGATGTAGATTTTTTTGCATTTTCTGGACATAAAATGTTGGGTCCAACAGGCATAGGCGCCCTATATGGTAAACGTGAAATTCTTGAGAAGATGGAGCCTTTTCAGGGTGGGGGCGAAATGATACGGGAAGTCTCCTTTGACCAAGTGACAAGACGTTGTTCCATCACATGGAATGATTTGCCTTGGAAGTTCGAAGCTGGAACGCCAGATGTCTGTGGCGGTGTTGGATTGATGGAAGCTGTACGGTATTTGAAAAAGCTAGGTATGGAAAACGTTAAGGCACATGAGTGTATGTTAACAGAATATGCCATGCAACGCATGCAAGAATGTCAAAAAGTCAAGATCTATGGACCAAAGGATGCGTCCGTTAAATGTGGCATAATTCCTTTTAACGTTGAAGGTTTAAGTTCTCATGATGTTGCCCTATTCTTGGACAATTATGGAATCATGATCAGAAGTGGCTTCCACTGCGCCCAACCATTACATGAAATGTTCAAGCTAAAATCCTCAGCTAGAGCAAGCTTTTATATCTACAACACCCGCGAGGAAGTCGACCGATTCATTGAAGTTTTGAGGGAGATTGAGCAGATTTAATGGCGTCTATTGAAGAATATGTGGCTAGAATCGAAGAAACGTGTGGCGAAGAAAAGGATTTCATCGTCATTTTTAAATATGATAAGAAAGAGCAGGCAGTTGCAAAAATTCTGAAAAAGGCAAAAGTAGAGAAGTCAATTTCTGCCATAATTTTTGAACTAACCTTCAAAGATGTTTCTTTTCGACTTTACGGAACAGGCAAGGCTATTTTTCGAAACTTAAAAGACAAGAGCGAACTGCAGAACGTTTTAGCTGATCTTTTACTTTAATCGTTACCCGCTGACCACTGATGGTTGTCATAACGAGGTTTATGAGGCTTGACAAACAGGAAAGCCATTGTCAAATATAGCAAAACGCCAGAAATCTGTCGCATTAAGTCTGGAGCATGCCAAAACCAACTTGTACCTCCGCTAAAATGCAATCCAGCAACAAACCATGCGAATACAATATCGACAAAGGGTTCGATGACTATGGCGGTTCTAAATGGAACTGTTATGACGTGAGAGTCTAAACTTAAAGTTACGTAAATCGGCAGGTTAGCTACTAGAACAAACAGTGTCAGCCCTAATGGTATGCCAAATGTTTCCATAAAGGTTCTTGCGTACAGATTGGCTTCTTCATAAGGGGCACGACAAAAAAGAAGTGTAGATAAATAATCGAATAGTATGAACGTAAAAATCAAAACAGTTCTTTTTAACCAATGGTTATTTCTAGGCAAGAAAAAATGTTTCGGACTAAGCACTGTACTTAATCTGCTTTGCATTCCTTTCTCCTCGTCAGTTTCTGCTTGTGTTCTTCTTACTTATGGTTTGTCCATTATTACTTAAAAGTTTTGAATCTGCATTTCTTGATAGAAGAAATGAAAAAAGAAAGTTGCAGCTCTATGGACAAATTATGACGTTTTAGTGAAATCCTTAAAAACGCTTTTCCTTGAATTATGAAACAACGATTCTTAGGCTTCTCCTTTAACTCTGATTTTGATTTCCTGCCACATGTAGTTAGCTAAAGTTCTTGTTTCCTTGTCAATTGCTATTAAAAGTGCAAGATAAATAATTGCTCCTGCTGCTGTTACTCCTAAAGTGAACATTAGCCTTGTTGGATGTGGAATCAAAAATAGAATAGATGCCATAACAAGAGAGGCGAAAACATATTTTGCAATATTCTTCCACGGAATATCCACTTTAACCATTCTGCGTACAACGGCATATAAGACTAGAAACATTGCTGAACGGGCTATTGTGTCGATTATACCTACATATAATGCTGCGGTTACTGGCGGATTTTGTGCGAAAGTCGTTAAGACATAGAATGTAGTTGGCAATGTTATTGCGGATTGGGCATAAGGTAAAGTGAATGCTATGAACAGTGGGCTTTTCACAAGTTTTCGCAGTGGTATTTTTGCCTTTTCGTCTATCTTTTCAAGTCCGAAAAGTACGGAGGCGAAAAATTGTGAAATAATCTGGACAAAAGCGCCCACAGCCAGAACTATGAGTACTGGCGCTGCTTCTCCGTAAATTTTGTTTAGAATTATGAGGTACGAGTTTGATAGTGCTATTGCTCCTGCTGTCATTGGTACGGCGAACATTAAAACGGTTTTTAACGAAGTTGTTATATCCCGGATGCTGTTTTCTGCCAGAAGTTTTGGGTACAATGCGAAAGATAGGTAAGAAGAGTACATGATTATGTTTGTTATGGTCATGGCAGCTTGGTATTGGCCCCTTGCTGCTTGGCCGCCGTAGATGATTAGCATGATGAATATTAATGCTGCTATTCTGTCGCCCACACTATAGTATATGTTTATTGTTGAGCCTTTCAGCCACTCTTTGACATAGTTCCATTTGATGGGTTGTTTTAGTTCCTTGGATAGCAGTTTGAGGTAGTAGGCAATCTGTATAGAATAAGCTATTAGGATGCTTAGCAAAGCTCCTGGGAGTGGTTGTTGGAGTTTTATAATTAGTGTATAGGCTAATAGAACTTTGCAGATTTCTTCAATAAGTAGTCCATATCCAACGGCTTGTGGTAATTTCGCACGTAGGCATGCTTCCAACATGGTCATGAGGTAAGTTTCGATTATTTGCATTGAAGCAATTAAGTATATAATCATATAGGTTTGGCTGATGCCAAGCAATAACATGATTAGCGGAATTAGTGGAAGGTAAATTATGGTAGCTATAATGGAAATTGTTAGATTCGCCAGAAATCCTGTTTTTATTGCCCCCTCCTTATTCCTTGCTGCAAACCGCATTGCCCAAAATGGAAATGCAGGAGCAAGAAATGCAAAATAAGCAATTATATCGTTAATGTTAGACCATATTCCGTATTGTTGTTCTGTCGTGGCTCGTGTTAACATTAAGGTAAAGGCTAGGCCTGTAGCTACGCTCAGCATTCTGGCGGCAAATATCATGAAACCGGAGTATTGCAGTCTAATTTCGCTCTTCGTCAAAGTGTTTCACGTGCATGTAGTTAGAGTTTTGTTGGTATGAATTTAGGTTTAAATACTTTTAAATCACTTGCTGTATCGCGTAAAATTGAAGGTGTTGCGGGTGGATAAGTGGCGCTGTTGTTGTTGCTAAGATAAGATAATTATGCATTAGTGAAAAACTCGTTGGAAAGACTAAGTCGAACAAAATACCTTGTCAAGACTTTTAATACCCGGTTCATATTTTAGATCAGTTCAGTGAAGATGGAAAGTGAGTGAAAAACTTATGTAGGCGGGTAATCTTTCTACAGTTCTCAAATCCAAGGGAGTTGAAGCATTATGGCTGAAAAAATTGGTGTAGTTGGCGTTGGAAAAGTGGGGTTGCCGTTGGCTCTTGTAATGGCGAAACATTTCAAAGTGAAAGCAGTAGATGTAAGTTCAGAAGTTGTGAATCGGATAAAGAAGCGTGGGCACTTCACAGAAAAAAATGTGAATAGATATTTGGAACAATATGGTGATAATTTTAAGGTTTCTACTGATTTTGGTTTAATCCGAAACTGCGATGTGATTTTTGTAGTTGTTGGGACGCAAAATGAAGGTTATAGCCCAGAAGTTGTGAAATCTGCTTTAAAAAAATCGGCACCTTATCTCACCGATGGCAATCAAGTTTTAGCGGTGGTTAGCACTGTTTCCCCTACAGATATGAACAGGCAAATAATCCCTCTTTTGAGCCGTTTGCATGTAAGATCCAAAATTAAAGGAATTTGTTATAATCCTGCTATGATCGCGCTGGGAAATGTAATAGAAGGGTTTGAACATCCCGATTTCGTTTTGATTGGCGAGTCTAACAAGGAGGCAGGGAGCAAGCTGGAGAATGTTTGGAAAAAAATCGTTCCCAACGGCACTCCAATAATACATGGCAGCATAACAAACATTGAAACCGCTAAGTTCGTGCTAAACTTGGCGCTGGTGAACAAGATAAGCTTCATCAATACTGTTACCGAGTTTTGTGAAAAAGTTGGTGCTGACATAGATTGCATATCGGAAATCCTGAAGTTGGACCCTCGTATAGCTGGGAAGAAAATGTTTATAGGAGGCTTGGGATTTGGTGGTCCGTGCTTCCCTAGGGACGTCGTTGCCTTCAAGAAGGTTTCCGATAAGTTTGGCGCATCATCTTACTTGTGTGACGCCATACAAAAGGTCAATCAAGAACAGATTTCTAGATCTATACAGTTAATTGAAAGTTTCCACAAGAGACGGATAAGCATCTTGGGTATAACCTACAAGCCGAACACTTCACTGACTGAGGATTCGCAGGCATTGGAAATTGCGCGTGCGCTTCAAAGAAAAGGGTATGAAGTTATAATTTATGATCCGTCTGGAGTCGAGGAAGCTAAGCGTCAGTTGAAGGGAGTCGAGTTTGCAGATAACATGAAGAAGTGTGTTCGTGATGGCGAAATAGTTTTTATAGCTGTTCCTTGGTCAGAGTTTTCTGAATTAGACGCTAAGGATTTTAATGAGGCCCAAGTTATTATTGATGTGTGGCGAGTGTTGAGAGGTCAGGAATTGCCTTGCAAGTATGTTGCTTATGGATTAGGGTGAGGGTGAAAAAGTGAAGAAAATACTTGTAACAGGAGCTGGTGGGTTTATTGGAAGCCACATGGTCAGATGTCTGAAGGATGAAGGCTATTGGGTTAGAGGTGTGGATATCAAAAAGCCTGAATTTGTGAGAAGTTGCGCTGATGAGTTTGTGTTGGTGGATTTGAGAAATGAAGAGGGTGTGCGCAGGGTTACAAGGGGCATGGAACAGGTTTACAATTTCGCCGCCAACATGGGTGGAATCGGTTTTATTACCAAGGTGAAAGCAGATGTTACGCACGACAATGTATTAATAAATGCTAACATGCTGAAGGCTTGCGTAGAAAACAATGTAGAAAGGTTCTTTTTCTCTAGTTCAGCATGTATATATCCGCAGGAATTGCAAAAAGATGACTCTTACGTAGCCGATTTGAGAGAGTTGGATGCGTATCCGGCACAACCGGACTCGCCTTATGGCTGGGAGAAACTTTTCACCGAAATTATGTGCAAGAGCTTTGAGGAAGATTATGGGTTAAAAAATCGAATAGCACGCTATCACAACATTTATGGTCCAGAGGGAACATACAAAGGCGGGAGAGAGAAAGCTCCAGCGGCCCTATGTAGAAAGGTGGCTATGGCGAAAGATGGGGGATCTATTACGATTTGGGGAAACGGGAAACAAATCCGGTCTTTCCTTTACATAGACGATTGCTTGGAAGCTACAAAACTCTTGATGGAAAGCGATTGCAAGGAACCCTTAAACATCGGTTCGGATGAGGCGATCACGATTAATGAATTGGCAGATATGATTATTAAAATAAGTGGCAAGAATATTGAGAAAAAATATGACTTGGCAAAGCCTATCGGTGTCAGAAGCAGAAACGCAGACATAACTTTGCTCAAGAAGAAGTTGAATTGGCAACCAAAAGTGACCTACCAAAAGGGATTGGAGAAAACATACCGATGGGTCGAAAAGCAGGTAAACAAGTAGATTTTAGTATCGTGGTGCCGGTTAAGGATGAGGTAGGCCTCATTCCAACGACGTTGCCATCGTATTATGCCGTGAACCCTAGCGAAGTTATCATCTGCACCGATAAGCCTACACCAAGAAAGGTTCGTCGGGTCGTCCAGAAAGTGGCTGTGGCTTGTGATGCACTGGATATTACAAGGATTGTTGAAGTGGAAAGAGACCCAGAATACAGATATCACCAAGCGTGGGTTAGGCGTACAGGTTTTAGGAAAGCGAAGTATGATAGGATACTAACAGTCGATGCAGATTTAGTTATAAACAAAAAGGTACTTAAAGCAGTTGAGTTAGTGGGCAAAGATAACATTGGTTTAGTATCATGTTCAAAAAAGTATCCATATAAAGGAATACAAAAGATATGGCGAATGATAACACAAAAAATGGTCAATCTTGTTTACCCAATACGATTCACAGGATTATATGCTATTTGGCGTCCGTACTGGCTTGACAGTGAGGATGAAGGAATTAAAAGACTAAGAAGCCCAAAAAAGATCATGGATGGTAGTTTTGAAGAAGTCGTCTTCGGCGAAGATGTTTATTTACATAACTGCTTAGTCAAAAAGCACAAAAGTGTTTATTTGCGTGATTTCGGCGCGGTTTGTCTCACAGCAGACGCTCAGGACAAACCGTATGTTCAGTTTCAAATTGGAAGATATTTCGCTTCAAGGAATTACAATATCTTTCAAATAATGGCAAAGTCTGTTTTGTATCTAAGATTTCATGTGATGTTGGGGTGGCTATATGAAAAAAGAAAGATTAAGAATGCAAATTGAATTAATTCGTCGCTTGGGAAAAGGCAGCTTTATTCTTATTCCTTACATTTTTAGTAAAAAGATAAAGCATAACAAACTAAAATTGCATGAATATCTATTAAACTCAGTTGCACAAATTGAGTCAACACTATTCTTGGATCCTTATAGGCATGAAACTGGAGTTTCACAGTTTTTGTATAGAACAAAAGGCAAGTTGTTTGTTGATGTAGGCGCTAATTTAGGAAGATACGAGGTATTGTTGGGTGAAAATTATGAACGAGTTATTGCTATAGAGCCTAGTCCAGAAAATATGTCCTTTTTAAAAAGGAATGTAGCTAATGTTAAAGTTAAAAATATTGAATTTTTGCAATGTGCAGTGTCAGGCCAGAATGGAATTGCAACATTATTTTATGGTGAACATTGTGGTGCCCATACTTTAATGAGTACAAATCTAAACGTTGAAGGATTACAGGTTAAAACGGTTACTCTTGATACGTTGTTAAAGAGAGAAGATAATGTTGATTTGGTTAAAGTAGATGTTGAAGGCGCAGAATGGGAAGTTTTAGAAGGAAGCAAAGAAGTTTTGCCAAAAATAAAAAGATGGGTCGTAGAAGTACATAATTTAGAACAAAAAGGGCGTATAGCAAAGTGGTTCGAAGATAAAGGGTACGCTATAATGTGGTTAGACATTAATCATGTGTACGCTGAGAGGAAAATTGAATAAAGGTGGAGGGGGAACATGATTGAAAAATCACTTTACGACAAAATCGTATTGTTAACGCCTATTGTGGGTGTTGAAGCTTTGATTGTGAACGATGATAACGAAATACTGTTCTCAAAAAGAAATAATCCACCAGTGAACGGAGAGTGGGGGTTTGCTGGCGGAAGAATCAGAAAAGGCGAAACGTTAGCGGGCGCTTTCACTTTATCTACTTAATGCTTAGTGATTGTAGGAAAGCTCATATAAGTACCTTGCCTTACGGCGCACTTAGAAGAAACTTATTAAGCATATTAGGCGCGTTAAACATTGTGAAACCATAGACGTTTGGGTTGGAAAGCTTATCCTTGGGTGAGGGGCAGTTGAAAAGACGTTACATTGCAAATGATGATGAAATGCTTTCTAGCGGATGCCTAAAAGCGAGGCTTCACTCTTGAAAGTTTTGTTTATTGGGCATGTGTCCACTTCATGGGTTGGTAGAGACTTTGAATTGTTATCCGACTTTCATGTAGAAACGTTGCAAATGAAAGACAGGTCCTTCCCTACTTTGTTTAAGTTACTTCGACAATTTATCTCTGCTGATATTATCTATGTGTGGTTTATCAAGATAAGCACGTTTATCGTAGTGTTTTTATCCCTTTTCCTTGGCAAAAAGACAATCATCGTAACTGGAGGCTATGATGTTGCTAAAGAGCCAAAGATAAACTATGGTCAAATGTTGAATCCGTTGCGTGCGAGAATGGTTAAATTTGTTTTGGAGCACGCTACAAAAATATTATCTGTCTCCCGTTATCAAAAAGAAAAAGAGATTTCCCGTATAACCCAAAAAACTAATGTGAATGTTGTCCCTCTGCCTTGTGACACAAAAAAATTCCATCCGGGCCGAGAAAAGGAAAAACTTGTAATAACTGTATCCCGAATAACGTGGTCCTTTATCAAACGGAAAGGACTAGAAACTTTTCTATCTGCCGCAGAATTCTTTCCTGACGTTAGTTTTGTTCTCATAGGCAAACACGCTGATGACTCGATTAACTATTTGAGGGCAAAAGCACCTCGTAACGTTACTTTTACAGGTTTTGTTGAAACGGAAAAATTAGTCGAGTGGTATCAACGGGCGAAGGTTTATTGTCAGCTTTCATATCACGAGTCTGAAATGTCTGGTGGTGCCGTGGGGGAGGCCATGGCTTGCGAATGCATACCAGTTGTGTCTTCGAGAATTTCTAGTATAAGAGAGGCTGTGGGCGACTGTGGATTTTATGTGCCCTATGGTGACATAAGTGCGACTGTTAAGGGTGTTCGAGAGGCCTTGGATGCTTCTCAATCTCTTGGAGAAAAAGCTCGGAAACGTATGTTAACTATGTTTCCTATGGAGAAAAGAAAACAAGCGTTACATCGTGTAATACAGGAGGTAATGGAAAATAGGTAGATTTTTTAGGCTGGGCACACGTGGTTTTCTCGGAGAAAAAGACTTTAAGCATTTAAGTTCGGCAAATTGAGCTATCACCGAAAAGCGTGCGCGAGTACGTTGCTGAAGGGTTATAGAGACCTTAAAATTCTTTAATGTCGACAAGCTTTAGCTGCTTTAAACTATTTATAGGAGAATGTTTTTCAGTTTGAGGTGAATAGAACGGGGTAGCAACATGAGAATGGTTGGCGCTTTTTATTGCCTTGCAGAACGTGGCTATGCCAATTTGGACATTTTTAATCTGATAGGAGAGTTAAGAAAAAAGCACGAGATTCATCTTTTTTTGCTTTCAAAATTGCAGGATGAAAAGAATCTTAAATATTATGACATTGAGCCTTTCTGGAATCGCCTGCGTCGGAATAGACTTTTTTTCATATTTCACATTTTGTTTCTGATGAAAGAAGTCAAAAGGATAAAGCCCGACATTTTAATTGCGGATTCTGTCTTTAACATCTCTATTCCTTTCTATATCATAAGTAGAATTTTGAAAATTCCTTTAGTGATTTACTGTAGAGAAGCGATACTTGAAAGAATAGCGAATAGATATGTAAGGAATTTCTTAAGATTTTTGAGAAGATTTGTATTAAAGAAATCTGAGTTAGTGGTAGCAATTGAAGAGGGCTGGAAACAATATTTCCAAAAAGAAATAGGTGAAGAGGTATATTTGGTTCCAACATCGATAAATTTAGAGAAGTTTAGGTTTAGAAACGTAAGAAGTGAACTGAATTTATCCATCAACGACAGGCTGATACTTTATATGGGCTCACTCTTAGAATATAGGAGACTGGATCTATTATTAAAAGCATTTAATAAGATAAGGGCTGAAAATTTAAAATTGGTTCTTGCAGGTCCACATACAGGAAATATTGAGTATCTAAAAGACCTGATTCAAAAGCTGAATTTAAAAGAATCCGTGATATTATTACCTTGGCTTCCATATTCTCTTATACCTTCTTTAATCTATTCTTGTGATGTTTGCGTAGATCCTTGGCCAAGAAGCGGGATAGAGGAATCTGTGTATGGTCTTAAAATACTAGAATACATGGCTACAGGTAAACCTGTTTTAGCAATCGATATCAAGGGAAACAGGGTTATCATTAAAAATGGATACAATGGTGTATTAGCCAAGCCTACTGTTCAGGATCTCTCTAAAAAATTGCTTCTTTTGTTGAATGATTCAGATTTCTCAAATAAACTAGGTCAAAATGCATTGAAAACGATCAAAGAGAAACATGACTCAAAACTAGTCGCAAATAAATTCGAAAAGCTTATTACGAGTGAAATAGGATTGCTTCAAAATTGATTCAAAAGTTGAAAGCTCCTGACGTGAAAAGGCTCTTAGTACGAGCTAGAGAGGCTTATAAGGAGAGAGGAATTCGTTGTGTTGTTCATTCGGGAATCAAGGTGTTTTTTAGCATGCTAATAAGCGATACTATTAAGTGCTACTATTACAAAATGTTTAAACCGAAAAGCTTTACATTTCAAGGACAAATTCATAATTATTTCTATCATAGGTATGGACGAACATGGGAAAATGAACGATCTGTTGAAGTTCCTATAATTTGGGAGATGGTAAAAAAGTATCAGGAAGGGAGTGTTTTGGAGGTAGGTAATGTGCTTTCTCATTACTTTCCTGTTCAGCATGATATCCTAGACAAGTATGAAAAAGCTCATGGAGTAATCAACCAGGACGTAGTCGATTTCCAGCCGCCTAAAAAATATGGTTTAATCGTGAGCATTTCAACCTTAGAGCATGTGGGTTGGGATGAAAAGCCCAAAAACCCACCTAAAATTCTGCATGCGATAGAAAACTTGAGAACGAAGTGTCTTGCTCCTAGAGGTAAAATAGTTGCTACATTGCCTCTAGGATACAATAGCTATATGGATAAGTTGCTAAAAAAAAGGAAAATGCCTTTCACGAAAAAATATTATCTGAAGCGAGTTTCTTATAATAGTTATATAGAAGTCGATTGGAAAGATCTTTGCGAGGTAAAATTTGGGCATCCCTTTCCTTATGCTAATGGATTAGTCATCGGCATTATTGAGAGTGATTAAATGAGAGTTCTAATCACAGGGATAACTGGTTTTATAGGCTCTCATTTGAGTAAGAAGCTTATTGAACTGGGATATGAGGTCTATGGTTTTGCTAGGTATTCTTCCTCTGATGGTCTTAAAACATCAGTTCCAATACTTTATGGAGATATTAGTCTTTATTCATCCGTAGAACTGGCTGTAGAGAAGGTTAGGCCAGACGCCGTAGTTCATTTAGCTGCAATAGCCACTCGAAGTGACTACAATTATGACAATTTCGAGGATGTATTGCGGACGAATCTAATTGGAAGCGCGAATTTAGCTGAGGCCGCACGCAAAAGGGTGCCCAAACTCGAATGTTTTATGCTAGCTTCCTCCTGTGACGTGTATGGCGTTCATGAAAGTTTCCCGTTGACAGAAGAAGCTGAACTAAAACCTACCTGTCCATATACGATCGGAAAAATCAGTAGTGAGCTCTATCTTCGATATATGAATAAGACATGGAACTTTCCGGGCATTATTCTACGACCATTTAATACGTATGGCGTGATAAAACGTAGAACTGTAGTAGAGTCTATTATTGATCAAATGTTAAAAGGAGATAAGGTGAAACTGATAGATCCCAAACCGATACGTGATTTTTTGTTCGTAACAGACCATGTGGACGCTTATGTCGCCTGCCTACAAAATTATGAGAAAATATTGGGTGAAACGCTCAATTTCTGCACGGGACAGGGCACCTCCGTATCAGAACTAGTAAATATGGCAAAAAGAATCATAGGCTTTGGAGGGGATGTTGTATGGGGTTCTGGACCTAAGAGAATCAATGACATACCTTGCTTGATAGGTTCGTATGAAAAAGCAAAAAGATTGCTCGGTTGGACGCCAAAAGTAATATTAGAAGAAGGAATTAAGATGATAGTTAACGAATGGCGGCAATGAGTATGATTAAAAATAATTTGAGTACGACTATACGCCATAATTGCAGAATTTGCGGCTCAAAGTTGACACCCGTCCTATCCCTAGGTGAGCAATGCACAGGATCTGCTCCTGTTAGATCTCCAGACCAAGACCCCCCTCGTATACCACTAGAATTAGTACGGTGCAGTCCTGAATTGAACAAAAAAGCATGTGGCCTTGTCCAGCTTAGGCATAGCACACCACAAGACGTTCTGTACTTCGATTACTGGTATCGTTCTGGCATAAATCAAACAATGACAAACCATCTTGCTGGCGTCGCACATAAAGCAGAGCAGATGGTTCAATTGAATGCAGGCGATGTAGTCCTTGATATTGGTTGCAATGATGGGACTCTGCTACGATCCTATACGAAACCAAACCTTCAGCTTATTGGGATAGATCCTGCGAAGAATATTGGAAATCAACCGATTAATCGATATTTCAATGGAACTGACATCAAAATAGTAACAGATTATTTTAGTAGAGCAAGTTTTTCGAAGGCTAACCCAAACGGCTTGGCAAAAGTGATTACAAGCATAGCGATGTTCTATGATTTAGAGGATCCAAATAGCTTTGTCAGAGATATTAAAGCTATCCTTCATACAGAGGGTATTTGGATATTGGAACAGCATTATCTGGCAGCAATGTTAAAATTGAACGCTTTCGACGTAATCTGTCACGAGCATTTGGAATATTATGCGTTGGGTCCTTTAGAGGCGTTGCTTTCCAGAAATTCTCTTCAAATTGTCGACGTAGAGTTAAATGACATCAATGGCGGGAGTTTCCGTTTATATGTTCAACATACAAATAGTTCATCCCCCACATCCGAAGGATTAAAACATGTTCAGGAGTTACGAAAAAGCGAGGCAGAACTTGCTCTTAACACAGCTGGTCCCTACGAATCATTTGCGAGGCGCATCGAAAAAATCCGTGATGACCTCCGCGCGCTTATCGTGTCAGAACACGATGCTGGCAAAACCATTTATGTCTATGGAGCATCAACCAAGGGAAACACGATTCTTCAGTATTGCGGACTTAACTCCGATGTTATCGTCGCGGCGGCTGATAGGAATCCTGCGAAATGGGGCCTGTTAACCCCCGGCACTCATATACCGATTGTTTCAGAAGAAGAGGCACGTGCAGCTAACCCTGACTACTTCTTGGTTCTTCCATGGCACTTCCTTCCTGAATTTTTAGAACGCGAAAAAGAATACCTCTCTTCAGGAGGTAAATTCATAGTTCCCTTACCAGAGGTAAAAATAATCAGTATTTAAACTCTACACCGAAGCTTTTTTAGGTTTACAGTTTGCGATTATGACTGGTAAATCTAATCTCATATTTAATATTTTTCGCGCGCGCTACCTATTTTGGTAGCTGCAATGTGAACTTTCAAAAATGATTTTAAGAAGTATTTCATTTAACACATTCACAAGGTGGACTAATTGAAACGAGCAATGATTACAGGTATTACTGGCCAAGATGGTGCTTATCTAACAAGTTTTCTCTTGAACAAAGGATATGAGGTCTATGGTACTTACCGTAGGCTTAGCACCCCAAACTTTTGGCGTTTAGGATACCTAAATGTTTTCGATAAAGTGAACATTATCCCCGCTGATCTAAGCGACACAGGCTCATTAATTGAGACATTAAAGATTTCTAAACCTGATGAAATTTATCATCTCGCGGCTCAAAGCTTCGTCGAAGCAAGTTTTGAAACTCCAGTTGCAACAGGAGACGTGACTGGTCTATCTGTAACCAGAATTCTTGAAGCTGTCCGCCAGTTATGTCCTGATGCTAAATTTTACTTTGCCGCTACTAGTGAAATGTTTGGAAAAAGCGGCAAGACAAATAGACCTCTTCGTGAAGAAGACTTCTTTCATCCAATGAGTCCTTATGCTGCAGCTAAACTATATGGCTATTGGATTACTAAAACGTACAGGGATGGATATGGAATATTTGCTGTAAATGGGGTACTCTTTAACCACGAATCGCCCATACGCGGCTTGGAATTCGTAACTAGAAAGATAGCAAACGAAGTTGCCAAAATCTCCCTTGGTCTCAGTAAAGAGCTTAGGCTCGGAAACCTTAATGCCAAACGCGATTGGGGCTATGCACCCGAATATGTCGAATCGATGTGGCTGATGCTTCAACAAAAAGAATCAGACGATTATGTAATCGCTACTAATGAAGCGCATAGCGTCAAAGAATTTGTGCAAAAGGCCTTCGATGTGGCTGGACTCGACTGGCAAAAATACGTCAAAGTTTCCAAACGATTTCTAAGACCGCTCGACGCCCCCAGTCTTCGTGGAGACTATTCCAAAGCCAAGATAAAACTAGGGTGGAGCCCGAAAACAAAATTTGATGAGCTCGTTGAATTGATGGTGAAGGAAGAAATCAACCGCTGGAAAAAATGGATTAACGGTGAAAGATTTCCATGGGACGCACCAAACTACCCAAGCGAAAACAGAATCCTAACAAGAGCTTTAAGGATGTAACAAACGTGGATTATAAAATTCCCGTAGCAGAGCCAGAAATAGGCGAAGCTGAGTTAAAAAACGTGGTTGAGGCAGTCAAAAGTGGCTGGGTTAGTTCAAAAGGGCGATTTATAGCGGAGTTTGAGAAAAAGTTTTCCATCTATATCGGAGTAAAATATGGCACATCCACCTCAAACGGCACTGCAGCGTTACACCTTGCACTAGCAGCCTTAGAAGTGAAACACGGAGATGAAGTTATTGTTCCGGCACTCACCTTCGCCTCAGTAGCCAACGTGGTAATATACGCAGGAGCCAAACCAGTTTTCGTTGACTCCCACCCAGAATATTGGTGCATCGACGCAAGCAAAATAGAGGAAAAAATAACCAAAAAAACAAAAGCAATAATACCAGTCCACCTTTACGGTCATCCATGCAATATGGACCCAATAATGAAAACAGCGAAAACCCATAACCTCTATGTAATCGAAGACTGCGCAGAAGCTCACGGAGCAGAATACAAAGGCAGAAAAGTTGGCACATTTGGCGACATAGCTTGCTTCTCATTCTACGGTAACAAGATAATCACCACAGGAGAAGGAGGCATGTGCCTCACCAAGAATGAAGAGTTAGCCGAAAAGATAAGGGTGTTTAGAGACCATGGGATGGACACTAAAAAGAAATATTGGCAGCAGGTTATTGGTTTCAACTATAGAATGACAAATCTACAAGCTGCCTTAGGCGTTGCCCAATTAGAAAAAATAGATAAATTCATAGAGAGGAAGAGAAAAATCGCAAAAACCTACAATACCTTTCTAAAAAATGTTCAAGGAGTAACATTGCATCCTGAAATGCCTTGGGCTAAAAATATTTACTGGCTCTACTCAATACTTATTGACGCTAAAAAATATGGAATCAATAGAGATGATTTAGTGGAAAAACTGGCCCAGAAAGGTATCGAAACTAGATATTTCTTCTATCCAATGCACATTATGCCGCTATATAAGAGGTATGCCATCAATTGCCGTTTCCATGTAGCAGAAAAGCTCTCTTCAAGCGGAATCAACCTGCCGAGCAGTGTAAAACTAAAGGAAGAAGAGATACACGAGGTAGCCCAACTCATAAACTCACAACCTATGCACCATCCTAGGAGTGGGAGGGGGTGCACATAGTATATCCCAAACCCAAACAAAACATATTTGGCTCCAAATAGACGGGCCTACACCAATTGCACACACACAAACTCTACAGGTTTATGAAAACTTAATTATATTTGTTCAATCAAAGTCTTCCCTAAGAGGAATAAACGTATGCACAAAATCTCTTTCATCGGCATGGGCTACGTTGGCCTCTGCACTGCTGTATGCTTCGCAAATAAAGGATTCAAAACCATAATCTCAACGAACGACCCCGAAAAAATAGAAACGATTAACAAGGGAATCCCCCCATTCTACGAACCCCAACTTGAAGAATTACTCAAAAAAGTCATAAAAAACAAAAATTTAAAGGCCGTTGTTGGACGGAAAGAAGCTATTTTAGAAACAGACATTTCATTCATAACGGTTGGAACCCCGTCAAACCCCGACGGAAGCGTCAACCTTAGATTCGTAGAGGAAACCTCTAAGGAAATAGGAAAAGCACTAAAAAAGAAAGAAGACAGCCACCTCGTAGTTGTAAAAAGCACAGTCCCCCCAGGCACAACAGAAAAACTCGTCAAAACAAACATAGAAAAACAAAGCGGAAAAACCTGCAGCAAACACTTACTATTATGCTTTAACCCAGAATTCCTACGCGAAGGCAACGCAATCTACGATACGCTAAACCCAGACTACATAGTAATCGGAGGGTACAACAAAAAATCCGCAGAAGCACTCGAAACTCTATACAAAGAATTCCACAAAGAAAACCCTCCACCAATAATTAAAACAAACATTCCAACAGCAGAGCTCATAAAATACGCAAACAACGCCTTTCTAGCCACAAAAATAAGTTTCATAAACACAATAGCAAACATATGCGAAAAAATACCAGGCGCAGATGTCACGAAAATAGCAGAAGCCATAGGAAAGGACCATAGAATAAACCCCCACTTCCTAAATGCAGGACTAGGCTGGGGAGGAAGTTGCTTCCCAAAAGACCTGAAAGCCCTTATCGCATTCTCCAAAAAACTCGGTTACAACCCAACTCTAATACAAGCAACGTGCAAAGCCAACCAAGACCAAATAAAATCCGTAATACAAAAAGTTAAAAAAGAGCTCAAAACACTAAAAGGCAAAAGAATAGCCATCCTAGGCTTAAGCTTCAAACCAGACACAGACGACATCAGAGAAGCCCGATCGACAAAATTAATAAACCAACTTCTAAGAGAAGGAGCAAAAATAATCGCGTATGACCCGATGGCGATGCCGAACATTAAAAAAGTTTTCAAAGAAAAAATAAAATATGCTTCTTCATCAACGAAATGTCTAAAAAACGCCGACTGTGCAATACTAGTTACAGAGTGGGAAGAATTCAAAAAACTGAAACCGGAAGACTTCACCCAAAACATGCGAGAATCCATCTTGATAGACGGTAGAAGAGTCTACGATCTAGAGGAATTCTCCCGAAAACTGCGCTACATAGCAATAGGCCTAGGCGAACCCTTAAAACCGCAACTTTAATTTTGCCTCGCCAACAAAAACTACATGAGGTTTCACATTGCTTAAAAAAGCAGTAATTCCAGCAGCAGGTCTCGGGACAAGACTACTGCCAATAACAAAAGAACTCCCAAAAGAAATGCTTCCAATAGTTGCACTAATGAAAAACGGTCAACCATGCCTAAAACCCATGCTACAAACAATTTTCGAACAACTATATGACGCAGGCTTCAGAGAGTTCGCCTTCATCGTAGGCAGAGGCAAAAGAGCGATAGAAGACCACTTCTTACCAGACGAAGACTTCATACGATACTTAAAAAACAAAAACAAAAAAGACCTTGCGCAAGAGCTCCAAGAATTCTACAATAAAATAAACGACTCAAACATAGTTTTCATAAACCAACCAAAGCCAAAGGGATTCGGAGACGCAGTCGCACGAGCATCATCATTCACGGGAAACGAAAAATTCCTAATGCAAGCAGGCGACGACCTAATCATTTCCAAAAACAACAACCACTTAAAAAGAGCCACCGAAACCTTCGAAAAATACGACGCGGACACCCTATTCCTAGTCGAAGAGGTTCTTGACCCTAGAAACTATGGCGTTATAACTGGAAAAGAAATAAAATCAGGCATTTTCCAAGTCACAAACATTGTTGAAAAACCCAAGAAACCTCCGTCAAACCTAGCCATAGTTGCCCTTTACATTCTCAAACCAGTAATATATACAGCAATTAGCGAGGTAAAACCCGACGAAAACGGAGAAATACAACTGGCAGATGCTCTTAAAATGTTAGTAGAATGGAACTGCAAAGTTTATGGTTTAAAACTGAACCCCACCGAGAGAAGAGTAGACATAGGTACAGCTGAATCTTACCTGGCGATGTTAAAATCAGTAGTAATGGGCAAATAATCATTTACAGCCTTCAAAAAACTCTGTTATTTTATCTGAAACATATTTGACTTCACGTTTAGTCAATCCCGGATACATCGGTATCGAAAGCACTTCCTTGGCGGCCTTCTCAGTATTCTTTAATGCTGGTTGAGTACCCAAAACACTAGTTATGGCTGGCTGCATATGAATTGGAACCGGATAATGCACAAGCGTAGATATCCCGTGGCGACTTAAAAATTCTCTAAGTTCATCACGTTTCTTAGTTCTTATCACATATACATGGTAAACATGCTTAGCCCATGGCTCCTCAACAGGCGTAGTCACTAAGCCCTCTAAAGCTTTATTATACATCCCTGCAATATTTCGCCTAGCTTCATTCCACTCCGGAAGCTTTTCCAACTGCTTTATTCCAATAGCTGCTTGAATCTCATTAAACCTTAAATTATAACCCTTTAATTCGAAGACGTACTTATCTCGTCTCCCGTGATCCCTCAGCTTCCTAACCATTTCTGCAATTTCTTCATCGTTAGTTACAACAGCGCCGCCGTCACCACAAACAGTCATGTTTTTCGACGGGTAAAAGCTGAAACATGCAACATGCCCGATTCCGCCAACTCTTCGTCCCTTATATTCTGCACCATGGGCTTGGCAAGCGTCTTCGATAACATAAATGTCATTCTCTTCTGCTATCTCTAAAATTGGTTCCATGTCAGCGGGATGTCCATATAGATGGACGGGCATTATGGCTTTAGTTCGCTTCGTCACCGCTTCTCTTATTTTTTCAGGATCAACAGTGTATGTTTTCGCTTCTATATCTACAAATACAGGCTTAACTCCAACTTCTATAATTGGAGTGGCTGTAGATATGAAAGAGAAAGACGGAACTATCACTTCATCTCCGTGCTTAATATCTAAAGCTAGCAAAGACAGGAAAATGGCAGCTGTTCCGGAGCTAGCGCAGACAGCATTCTTTACACCGCAAAACTTGGCAAATTTTCTTTCGAATTCGTGAACCTTTTCATGCAGAATATACCATCCACTATCTAAAACTTCCAAAACAGCCTTCTTTATATCATCATCCACGTAAACCTTCACTAATGGTATATTCATTTTTTCCTCCATGAGTAAACCTCCCCTAGCTTATAAAATCCCAAGGGACAGTCAATGTCTTCAATCTTCTTAATAACTTTAGCGGGATTACCCGCAACAAGATAATCAGGTGGCACATCCTTAGTAACAACAGATCCCGCCCCAACAAGAGAGTTTTCGCCAACTACTATTCCTGGCAAGATTACTGCCCCTGCTCCAATAACTGCATTTTTATCTACGATAGGTCCGTGACAGCATTTTTTCCCAGTGATTGGAGCGTGTTTTTTAAATGCTGGACATGGTGGGTGCAACACGTTTGTCATGATGACGCCTGGTCCAATCCAAGCGTTGTCTTTAATTAATGTGTATTCTGGTATAAAACAATCTGAATGAATCCTAACACTATCCATTATCTCGCATTCACGTTCTATTATCGATCCTGAACCTACGCTAACATAATTGCCTATCCGATTTTTCTCCCTTATTCTAGCGTTATCACCTGTCTGAAAGTTGTTTCCAATAATGCTTCCAGTGTAAACTATTGTTCCAGATCTGATGACGGGAAAGTCGCCTATAACTAATTTCGTTTTATTATTTTTGGCTCCAGTAGGTGGCTTCCCTAAAATTACAAAATCTTCAATTATTGGATCTTTTCCAATTTGAGTAGGCTCGTAGATTATTACATTTTTATTTGCTTTCATGTATTTTCACACTTCTTTTCAAATGTGCGGACTCTAATGCTTTTTCTGCGATCATTACTGTTCTTGATGCTGTTTCCGCATCGGCTGTAGGCTTCCTTCCAGTTTTAATGCGCTCTATGAAATCTTTTAGCTCCAGCTTAAGTGGCTCCTCAAATTTCACATCCAGAGGCAATTGTCCTTCATCTACGGCTTTAATTGTTCCACTATTTTTTTTCATGCGAATGTCATGAAGAATTACAGTTTGTTTTGAAAGGTCAGAGGTTACACTTTTTTTGCTTCCAACAACCGTTAAATCTCTATAATTACCTGGTGGTAACCAGCTATTTTCAATAATTCCAACAGCACCATTTCCGTATCTTAGAACAAGAACTGCCAAATCCTCAAAGTTTTCTCTTCCTAGAAAGTAGGCTACGCTACATGTGACTTCTTCTGGAAGTTCTTCAAGTAAATAATCGTAAATGTCAATGTGATGCACTGCGAAGTTTAACAATGCGCCAACTTCTGCTCTTGGGTCTTTGAAGCCCATATAATGCCCAAACATGTAGTAAATTTTTCCTAGTTTTTCGAGGTCTATCAATTCTTTAATTTTCTTTACGGCTGGATTATACCTATAGATGAGTCCAACCATCAAAATTCTGTTTTTATCAGCGGCGAATTGAACAAGTTTTCTTGCTTCATTATATTTTGTGGCTAAGGGTTTTTCCACGAAAACATGTTTCCCCGTTGCTAAGCATTCTTTGCATACTTTGAAATGCGTGTCTGCCGGAGTTACTATATCCACAGCATCAATGTCACTTTTCAAAAATTCAGCCAAATTCGAGGTTGCTGTAACATTATAATCTCTTCTAACGTTCTCTAAAATTTCAACCCGTTTATCAACAACTCCATAAAGTGTACATAGTCCAACTTTTTCTAACTCTTTCAATAAGCGCAGATGATTTTTGCCAAATTTTCCAACGCCAACCAAGACAATTTTTGGTTTCATGCGTCTCTCCCTTTAATTCTGCTATAGTAATAATAGGGTAATTAAATATGTAATGTGTACAAATAAATATTAATTGTAAATATAGTAGATGGCAACTAACTTTAGAAGGGGCATCAGAAAAGTGATAGGTGAGAATGTAAGTCTTGGTAAGAGGGTAAAGATAGGACAGAATAGCATCATCAAAGATAACGCTACCATAGGTGATGATGTTGTTATATTTCCTAACGTATACATTGGTGAAAACACAAAAATCGGCGACGGGAGCATTATACAATACGGTGCTTTCATAGAGCACAACTGCAACATAGGAAGGCATTCTAGAATAGGCACCAATGCCGTGTTACGAAGGGAAACCAATATTGGCGATAATTCAATATTCGGATCATTAAGCGCTAGCGAGGGCAAAAATTGGATTGGCAACAATGTTCTAATACACAGTCAATGTCACCTAACTTCAGGACTCATTATTGAAGATTGGGTGTTTATAGCTCCGGAATTTGTTGGCGCTAACGACCCCGATATGCTGCATGGAAGAAGACACATAAAGAAGTTTGTGCCTCAAGCACCTCGCATCAAATTTGGTACTGGAATAGCTGTGAATGTTACAGTGCTTCCCGGAGTTATTATAGGTAGAGAGTGCATAATAGGGGCACATTCGGTTGTCACCAAGGATTTGCCAGATTTTTCTGTTGCCTATGGTGTTCCTGCAAAAGCTGTAAAAACTGTCGAGGAGAAGTGGAGGTTGCCCGAAGAACTCTATCAAGAATTCCGAAGAAGAGTTAGTGAAGAGGATCTAGCGAAGTTTCTAGATAAGGTTCTTAGCGATTTCAAATGATACACAATTGCTACTTAAGTGCCATTTTCTGGAGGTATCCACGTGAAAATCTGGTATGATGCATGCACCGGAAAACATGTTAGATATGCAGTGGCGGTTGCTCAGCAGTTTAGAAAACTCGGACACGAAGTTATTTTGACCACAAGAGAGCATCCTGATACTCTGCCGCTTGCAAAGCTGCTAAATGAAAATTTTATAGTCGTAGGGAAATATGGCTTAGGTTCTCTTTCTAGAAAATTAATGGAAAGTACTAGACGTCAGCTCAAGTTTTGCAAAATGTTCGAAAAAAACCCACCGGACACAGGCATATCTCATGGTTCAGTAGAATTATGCCGAGTCGCTTTCGGTATGGGTTTCCCATCTGTATGTACAAATGACACTCCCCATGCAGAGGCTGTAAAAAGACTAACGACACCTCTTGCAGATTACTTAGTAATCCCCAAAGCTATTCCACAGTCCTTTTTTGAAGGTTACGGAGCTAAGCGAATCATACAATTCGATGGTGTGGACGAAGTGGCTTGGATAAAAAACCTTCAGCCAAAAATCGAGCAAAAATATGAGCGTCCTCTAATTGTGGTTAGGCAATTACAGACTAAGGCTTCTTATGCTAAGGGCAAACCAGACACAACGATGATTTTGGCCAAGAAGTTAACTTCTCTGGGTAAAGTCGTATTCTTATCAAGATATTATAGACGCCCAAGAAAAGGGATGATTATTCCTACAAAGCTTGTAGATTCTGCCAGTTTAGCAGCTCAAGCGGACCTCGTGGTGAGTGCTGGTGGAACAATCGCTCGGGAAGCAGCGCTTCAAGGGACATGTAGTATAGTCATTCCAACAATATGCCGTTTTCACGTAAATGACTACTTGGCTAGAAAAGGTTTTCCTATCTTCACTTTTAGTGACATACCACAAGCCTTAAAATGCGCTAGAAAGAATTTGGGACGCAAATGGAATGTGAAAAATCTGCTAGAAAAACTTGAGAACCCCGTTGACATTATTGAAAAAATAGTGTCAACAATGTAAACCTGTAGACTGTGGACAATGATTTTGGTATATCCCTTTTTGTTCTTCTTTCAACGAACAGTTTAACATCAAAAACGAATAATACTGCGACTTGTATTATTAAGAAAGCTAATGTATGAAAGAGAGAATCTACCTAATGCGCGGGCCGGTCGTCTAGCTTGGTTAGGACATTGGCTTTACGAGCCAAAGGTCGCCGGTTCAAGTCCGGCCCGGCCCACTTCGATTCTTTCGTAGGCATGCACGCAATGTAACCTTCTTTTCAAGCTAATCCTTTATAGATGCGCAAAGAAAATATTTCTTCATGGACAATAGGACAATCAGTCGCTTTAACGCCTTCCTAATGCTCACTCTAATTCTATTTTGGGGAAGCTCTTTTGTGGTGGTTAAAATAGCGCTGAGAGAAGGATTGACTCCTATTGCAGTAGCAACCTTCAGGTTTCTCATTGCAGGCGGACTTTTTCTTATCACGGTTCTAATTGAGAAAAAAATAAGGAGAAACTATAAGCTTCTTGTTGAAAAGAAAGATTTTCCAATGCTATTATTTCTCGCTCTTACTGGTGTAACTTTGTTCTTTACCGCTCAGTATATGGGTATCCAAATGGCAGGGGCCTCCATCGCTGCTATCTTAGTCTGCCTACTTTCGCCGGTTCTCATAACTGTTCTTTCTACTATAATATTCAGGGAACATTTAGTGAAAAAGCAGGTTTTCGGAATTGGAATTGCTGCGCTGGGTGCTGTCATTGTTGTTACTGGCGGCACCATAAGCTTTCCTGGTGATCGAGAATTCCTTCTCGGAAGCTTGATTTTGCTTTTCACTCCTGTTCTTTGGGCTACGTATAGTCTTGTTGGAAAGAAGATAATGGATAGGTATAGTCCTTTTCTCGTTGTGGCTTACGTAAATGTGCTAGGGGGCTTATGTCTAATTCCTTTTTCCTTGGCTGAGAACTCTTTTTGTCAAATTTTTACAATGAGTCTGAATGGGTGGTTGGCAATTCTCTTTTTAGCCGTTACATGTTCGCTGTTAGGCTATTACATCTGGTTCTATGTAATGAAGCAGGTGGGAGCGGCAATTACTAGTTCGTTCTTGTTTGCAGAACCGCTGGTCACCGTGTTATTTGCGATTATATTTGTGGGAGAAAGATTGGGCATGTTTATTCCTGCAGGAGCTTTTCTAATTTTTATAGGAGTATACTTGGTTGCTAGGAAATGAATACAGTTGAATACTCTAAAAATTCTAGCAGCCTTTTTGGATTAAACACCGTAAAGGTTGCGCTTCGTAAATTCTTGCCAATTTCCGGAATTAAGCCTGCAGCATCTGTTCCAAGCTTGCACGCGACGGCAAATTCGAACAGTCCTAAAGGCTCTACGTTTAATACGTCTCGGTTTAAACCTGCTTTTCTTAAGGCCAATCTAACCTCATAAATCGACGAGCCCAAGATTATTAATCGATCTAATAGAGACTTCATCCAGTTTCCATACTGAATAAGCTGTTTTTCCGAAAGCATGGCTTCAACATGGTTTTTCTCTTTATCTATGTTGAGAATTTTGACAGTTAATGGCAAATTTTCACAGAAACCAAAGAGTTCAACTATTTTTTTAAATGCAACTTTTCTTCCATCGACAAGCTGTGCTTGTAAATGTTGTAAGGGAATCGTAGTGTCAATGATTTTAGGTGAGAAGACCCCTATGTCTACATGAAGTTCGCCTCTGCTTTTATCCATGGCTATTATGTGACCTCTTGTTATTGAGAATCTCTCCACATCCTCTAAACGTGTTGGACACAGTCCTATCTCATCAGCCAAATAACGTAATGCTACTTTTTCATCTTCCCCAGAAACAGTTATCTGAACCCATCGGCAAGGGGTGATTTCGCAAATTTCGATTTCAACATTCAAGCCTTTAATTTTAGACTTTAAAAGCTTGTCAACAAGCTTTAATTGAAAATCACTGTAGGCTTTTGCTTGCAACGTCACGGTAGGCATTTACAATCACCAATTAAAGTCAGCATTTCCATATGCAGCCTTCGTATCCCGGCAATGGAGGAGGGCGGTAACTCTCTAGACAAGTTTCCTATAGTTCTCTCTATTGGCACTCTTTGTGAACCTTCAATCAGCTTGTCCGCATAGGAAACAATTTTTTCCTCAAGGGTTTGTGGAACATAAATATCCATCGGCCATCCCAATTTCTTCGCCTCTCTTGCTGTAATTCCTCCGCCAACATGCCTTTTTATTATTGAAATAACCGTTTCCGGTAAACCCAATGATTCTGCAATTTCGGCTCCTTTTACTGCATGGTGGACGCTGTGAGTTTTTGCCCGTCCGATGTCATGCAGAAGGGCTCCTATTTCCACAAGTTCTAAATCAACTTCTAATCCTCTCTCCTTGCAGGCGTTCGCTATTTCTACGGCAAGTTCGGCTACTGCTTCACAATGTTTTATTACGTTTCTTAAGCATCCACTTTGACGGAGAAATTGCAACGTTTGCTCTCTTGATGGAAGTTTTTCACTCACCCAGTTCCTTCCTTAATTGTTCGACTTTCTGTGTTAACGATTGAACGATTTTGTCGTTTTCATAATGCATTAAAGGTTTGCTACATGTTGGGCATCGAAAGACAAGTTCCACAGCCTCTTCGAATGGAATTCGTCTGCATCCTGGAGTGTGACAATAGAAAAAGTCGTGGTTTTTCTCGTATTCCAGTCGGATGTTAAGCTTTTCGAGTACTCGGCGTTTTTGGCTTAGTATGAAGCCTTCAAGCTGATCTGGTTGCAGTTTCCAGTGAAATATGAACCATCCGGTTTTCGGGTCGCGCGTTCTTCTTAAACTAACAAGAGAATGATCGTAAAGTTTGTAGAGAATTTTGCGGACGGAGTTTAGCCTTATGCCCGTTTTGTTTGCGATTTCATCATCTGTTGTTTCATCCGAGTTTTTGAGAATCTCGATTAATTTAACAGCTTCCTCTTCGCCTAATGCTTCTGCAACCTTCATTAGTGTTGTGTCGTCTATGGTTGATAACATAGTGAACCTTTTGCTCAACTGTTGAACACTCGTTTCTCTATAATATATATGTAAGCTTTAATTTAAATCTCTTTATCAGAAATCTGAATTGGAACTTCCATTTTTTACTATTTTCTTCCCTCTCTTCTGGGGAATTATCCTTACCTTTGCTTGTTCGAAACTTTTTCTTAATTCTTCTCCTTCGAATAAACGGTCTAGGAAAACAGCAAGGCTAGCACATTCCGAGTGAGGTTGATTCCCAATTGCAACATTAAAATCGGAAAAAGCCTCTGAAAAGAACTCTCTTGGAACTTTTTGGCTTCCAACAATGACCAAAATATCTTTGGCGGATTTCTTAATCCTTTGTAGCATGTCGCTCGTTTGGATGTTTTCACCATAGGCTGTTAAGTGTACAACTATCCCGCCTTTTGTCTTCCAATCTTTAACAGCTTTTTTCCAAGGTGTTCCCATTTCAAAGAAGAACGGGTCTCCCCAATTTTTTGCGACTTTTTCAACTGTTTCCTTAATCTTTCCGTCTTCTGTGTCCGATAATATAAGACCTGATGCTCCTAACGCTCGAGCCGTTAATGCAACATGCGTTGTGAGCCTTTCATCTCTGCGCGGTCGGTGACCCCACCTTAATACTACTACGTTGGGCATATTTTCACTTTGCAGTTTTCTATTGTTTAGACCTTTTCGAATTTTCCATTAAATTCTCTCACGCTGCTTTTTACTTTCTCTGCAAACCATGGAATTGCTTCAAAAACTACGTAGGCCGAATTTTCGGTATATTTTACTGTTTGAACATCTGCCCTTTTGAAGAGCCATGAGATAAATGACATGGTTTTGCTTGTTAATGGAATAGTGAATGAGGCTCTGACATAGTTTTTCAGTATTTTAAGTGTTTCTTGTTTTAGTGTGTCGAGGTTAGTCCTGTATAATGCTGACACAGGCATGGGATTTGGGGCTTTTTCTTTGAGGTTTTCGAATTTTTGTTGGATTTCTGTTTCTGGTATTAGGTCAATTTTGTTTAGGGCTGTTATTATTGGAATGCCAGATGCTCCTATGCGTTCTATTGTTTCTAGGCAGACGGCAAGTTTCTTTTCAATGATTTTCATTGGCTCGCTTACGTCCACAACCAGAAGTATTAGGTCTGAGTAGATGGTTTCTTCAAGGGTTGAATGGAAAGCCTCTATTAGCGTTAGTGGTAAACGGTCTATGAAGCCAACGGTGTCAGTTAATAAAAACTTCTTCTTTGAAAAGTTCACAAGCCTCGTTGTTGTAGAGAGTGTTGTAAATAAAGCTTCATCCACCGGAACTTCTTCCTCTGCGAGGGAGTTAAACAGAGAGCTTTTTCCGGCGTTTGTGTATCCGGCTAAAGAAATTGATGAAAAACCTAGCTCTGCTCTTCTTTCGCGGTGTAGAAGCCGTTTTTCTCGGGGCTTCTTTAGTTTTCTGCGTATGGTGTGTACTTGTCTCTTTACGGCTTCATGGTAAACATCCACTTCGTATGCGCCAAGCCCCATAAATCCTGGTTGCTCTTCCATTTTTGCCAATCTTACCCTTTCCTTTGCATGTGCTAATTCATATTGCTGCCTCGCTAATTGAATTTGTAGCTGTGCTTCAGTTGTTGTGGCTCTTCTTGTGAAGATTTCAAGGATTAGTTGGAAGCGGTCGATGGCTTCGACGCCCGTGGCTTTTGCTAAATTGTAGGCTTGAACTGATTTTAACGGATTGTCAAAAATTATTTTTTGGGCACATGTTTCTTTTACAAGTTCAGCAAGTTCTTCCACTTTTCCGGCACCGATTTGGTAGCGAGAGTCCGGTTCTCTAACTTGCTCTATTTTGCCGACGACCGTGTATCCTGCGGATTCCGCCAAATTTTTGAGTTCTTCTAGGCTTGAAGTTTCAAGGGATTGTCGGCGTTGAACTATGATGGCTTTCGTTCCGCTGGCTCCTCCTTCTTGTTTAGTTGAATCAAATCTCCTAAGGTGAGTTCGTGACTGGTTGGTTTAGGAATTTTCGTTTGCTGAATCTTTTCCTCCGTGGGTGGGACCAGTAGCTTAATTTTTAGAGCGTACTCCAATTTTGCCGCAAGTCTGTTGTCGGGGGTCATTTTTCCTGTTTCAATTTTTTTGAGGAGTGATACTTTTTCGTTTATTTTTTTACCTAGTTCTTCATGTGAAAGTCCAAGCTTTTCTCTTGCGTGTCTTATTTTCAGGTCAAAGTTTTCTATGAGTTCTAGAGACGTGTCTATTGTTGTTTCGGGCGGTTTTTTGCTTTGGATTTTTAAGGGCTGAGGCGTTGATTTTGGTTTTAACGTGATGGTTTTAGGCGTTTGTTCTTCCCAAACGATTGTTCCATGTTTTGAGCATTCGTTACATACTGTTAGCTTTGCCCCTTCAATCATGACTTTGTAAGGTTTACCGTAGATTTTGCCTCCGCAGACTTCACATCGCAATTGCCTTTTGCACCTAAGCTGTTTTTATTAGTTTGGTTGTGTTTATAGTTGTCGAATTGCAGTATGCTCATTAACGGTGTGTAGGCTTGGAAGATACCCTTATACGGATTAGAAGCGTGGCAGACTACCAGTTTGGAAAAGGGATAGGCGCCAAACTTTTTCCAGAAAATGTGGAAATAGCGTATTCCAAAAGAACTGGCAGAATCCGCTATGTTTATTTGAATGGTAAAAGGCTTGCAACACTTCGGCCGACAGACGGCTTATTCTCTCTAAGCATTAAGAGCGCAAAACGAATTGCGGAGAATACAATTTCTGCAAAATGTTTTGTTACCGTTCAGAACGATGTTTCAGAGTTTATTGCGGACGGTGGCGACGTATTTGCAGTGCATGTTGTTAAGGCTAATGATGAAGTTCGTCCAAAAGACGAGGTTATCGTTGTTGATGAAGGTGGCAAAGTTTTGGCGGTTGGACGGGCTGTATTATCAGGCGAAGAGATGAAGGTATTCAAGATTGGCGTTGCTGTTAAGGTTAGGCGCGGTTGCAAGGAAGAAAGTTAAGTATATGAGGTTTGAATAGTAAATGTTTGGTGGAAGGAGAACTCTATGCATAGACGCATAAGTCCCCGTGAGACGAAACGAATGATGCAACGTATGGGCATGAGCATGGACGCCGTGCCAGACGTAGAACAAGTTATCATCAAAACAAGCGGCAAAGAAATCACAATAGAGGAACCAGAAGTGGCAATACTCGAAGTTCAAGGACAAAAAATCTTTCAAGTAGCAGGCGGCAAAATAAGTGAAAAGGTCACGGAACGCAAATTAACATTTCCAGAAGAAGATGTGAGGCTTGTGGCAGATCAAACAGGCAAAAGCATTGAAGAAGCAAGAAAAACATTGGAAGAATGTGGGGGAGATTTAGCTAAGGCCATTCTTCTGCTTCAGTCAAAGATTTAATTCGTCTCCATGAGTCTTCTTATGGCATATGGACAGCACAGGACTTCAGTTTGAACATTTTCCAAATATTCCAATAGCTTTGCTTTGAGCAAGGCTAAAGCCTCTTTGTTCCGCTCGATTTCTTTTACGTGGAAATCTTCGATTTCAAAAACTTTATCTTGCGGATGTAAAACCATCGCTGCAATAATCTGCTCATCATCGTTTTCCACAATATAGCAATGTAGAGGCACAATTTTTAAATGATCCAGTGTGTGCTCTCTTGATTCTGCGTAGCCTTTTTCTGGGTCATTATTATGGTCTAAAGCCACCATTCTCGCAACCACATCTACATCTTCAACTCTCATATTACGAATAGTAGACATTAACATCACCTCCATTTAATTTCAAAATTTACCGTTTAAGAAGGCAAGTACTCAATAACTTTACTGAGCTAAACTGCAAGCGTACAGCAATTATGGGAATTTCATCCTAATCGCCCCCAGAAGGAGGCATCAAAACAATTCTTTCTTTCGATGATTAAAAACTTTGCTTAGTAACGGTTAGACATATAATATTGTTACATGTTTTTAAGTCCATAACATACAATATTTTGTATGAGGGGGCTAAGTTCACAAGTGTTTGACGTAGTTTCAGTGGGGCACTTGAGTATAGATTCTATTTTTTTGCCAGATAGGAATACCCCTTTTGTTGTTTTGGGTGGTTCTGCGGCTTATGTTTCTTTTGCTGCTAGACGTTTGGATGCTAGAGTTGCAGTCGTCTCCAAGATTGGCGGTGACTTTCCAGCCGCCTACTTGTGGTGGCTGGGGCAAGAGGGCGTCGATTTGTCTGGAGTGTCCAAAGCCGCAAATGCCCAAACTACGTGTTTTGAGCTAAAATACACTAGTGACTTGTCTGATCGTGTTTTGCAGTTAAAGAACAGAGCACCCCCTATTAGTGTTCAAGATTTGCCTAATTCTCTGAAAGCCAAAGCTATTCATATCGCACCCATAGCTGGCGAAATCACCTACGAGATAGCCGAGAAGCTGAGAAGTTGCGCTGACGTTTTGTCTCTTGACCCGCAAGGACTGGTGCGAAATTTTGACGAAAACGGAAACGTTATTCTTGGGTCCCTAGTAGACAAGCGCATATTGGGACTAGTTGACATTTACAAGTCGTCCTTAAAAGAAATTCAAGCCGTAACTGGTCTATCTGACATTAATTCAGCTATAAAAGCGGTTCACGAGCATGGTGTTAAGATAGTCATCGTCACTTTAAAAGCGAATGGCGCTGCAGTTTCTGTTGAAGACACAATCCATAACGTTCCAGCCTACAAGCCCGAGAAAATCATCGACCCAACTGGAGCCGGAGACGCTTTCATCGGAAGTTTCTTAGCTGAATACGTTAATGGTGAAGACTGCTCGTGGTGTTCATATGTGGGCTCTGCAGCTGCTTCACTTGTTGTTGAAGGTATGGGCCCGACGTTTTTCGGTGACAAGGAGGAGATTTATCGGAGAGCCCGCTTACTTTATGAAAAAGAAATTAAGGAATAATGCACAGTTTATTAAGAGAGGCGTTAACTTTGGGACGTGTTGATAAAGGCGTCAAATGCAGCGTATCTGGCTGCAGTAGAGAAGCCATCCGTTCGCTTTCCGCAGAAAAGGTTAGATCTGCTGGCTTAAATGTTGACGGCAGCGAAAGGCGTGCCTATCTATGTAAAGAACATTATAAAGAATATAAGAAGAAAACGAAAAAAGACAAGCAGCTTGAACAGTGGCGATATAAAGGCTAAATGAGAGGCGGTTTTCATGCGAATATTACAGTTACACTCAAACTTCATCGAGTATAAACCCATCCAGAAAGAAATAGCTATGGCTGAAGAAGCCGAAAAGAAAACGGTGCGCCTAGAAGAAATCGCCGTTTTGTTCACGGCAGTGGAGGAAGGCGACGATGTAACAGTAGCCAAAAAAGCCATAGACGAAGTTCGAGCCTTCCTCGAAAAGCTGAAGGTGAATCGAATTTTAATCTATCCCTACGCGCACTTAAGCAGCAACCTAGCAAAGCCAACAGAAGCACTAAAAGTAGTTAAGGCTATGGAATCATATGCAAAAGAGAAAGGAATAGAAACATACCGCGGACCCTTTGGCTGGAACAAACAATTCACCATATCAATAAAAGGACATCCGCTCGCAGAACAATCCCGCGTAATTCTGCCAACCAAAATAAAAAAAGAGGAAAAAGTTTCTGAAGCAGTAAAAGCCGAGGAAAAACTAGAATCGTTCTGGTACATTCTCCAGCCAGACGGAAAAATGATGCCTGTCGAAGAGTTCAATTTCAAAGGACATGAAAACCTCGAAAAATTCGCAAAACATGAGATTTCAAAAGTAAGAGCAAGCCAGCAAATGCCGCCGCACGTACCTCTAATGAAAAGGCTGGAAATAGCTGATTATGAACTTGGAAGCGACCCTGGAAACATACGCTGGTATCCGAAAGGGCGGCTAATCAAATCTTTACTTGAACAGTTCGTTACAGCCAAAATGGTGAAGTACGGCGCTATGGAAGTTGAAACTCCAGTTATGTATGATTTTCAACATCCAAGCTTGGCAGACTACATAAACCGTTTTCCCGCTAGACAATACCTGCTAAAATCAGAGGATAAGAAACTTTTTCTGCGGTTCGCCGCGTGTTTCGGGCAGTTCTTAATGGTTCACGATGCACAGTTCTCTTACAAGCACATGCCCCTAAAAGTTTACGAGCTAACTCGTTACAGTTTTAGGCGAGAAAAGAGCGGAGAAGTCGTTGGTTTAAGACGCTTAAGAGCATTCACAATGCCAGATTGTCACGCATTCTGTATAGATCTGAAACAAGCCAAAAAAGAGTTCATGACAAGATTCAAATTATGCATACAAATTTCGGAAGAAATTGGCTTATCTAAATATGACTATGAAGCAGCAATACGATTCACAAAAGACTTCTACAAAGAAAATAAAGACTTCATTGATTCTTTAGCGAAAACCTTCGGTAAACCAGTATTAGTCGAGGTGTGGAAAGAACCCTTCTTCTATTTTAGACTAAAATGGGACTTCAACTTCGTAGACAACCAAGACAAGGCTGCAGCCCTCTCAACAGACCAAATAGACTTTGAAAACGCCGAAAGATACGACATAAACTATGTTGACGAAAAAGGCGAGAAACACCATCCACTGATTCTGCACTGTTCTCCAAGCGGGGCAATTGAAAGATGCGTATATGCTCTGTTGGAAAAAGCTTACAAAGAACAACAAGTCGGCAAGCCACCAATGCTTCCTTTATGGCTTTCGCCAACACAAGTTCGCATAACCCCAATGTCAGACAAATACCTTGAGGATGTTGAAAAACTGGCTAGAACAATGGAGGAGCATTGCATACGTGTAGACATTGACGATCGGACATTGACGTTACAAAAGAGAATACGCGAGGCTGAAATGGAGTGGGTTCCCTACATAATTGTTGTTGGACAAAAAGAAGTTGAATCTGGTGTGCTTCCAGTGAGGGAGAGGAAGAGCGGGGAAATACTTAAAATGAAACTTGAAGATCTGATAAGCGAAGTTGAAGAAATAATAAGAAGCAAGCCTTTCAAGCCGTTGCCCCTGCCAAGGTATCTTTCAAAAAGACCTCAATTCTATGGTTAGCAATGATGAGAACTAGCCAATTTTTGCAAAAAGTATATCAAACCTTAATTGGATAGACTAGGTTCTTCAGTTTGGAGGATAAAACTATTGGAAAGAGAGTTACTTGTCTACATAGACGGGGAATACTATCCAAAATCACAAGCGAAAATTTCAGTTTACGACCATGGACTTCTCTATGGAGACGGCATATTTGAGGGTATTCGCGCATACAATGGCATGGTGTTTAAACTAAAAGAGCATATTGAAAGGCTTTACCGTTCAGCTCACACAATAATGCTACAAATTCCGGTAGAAAAAGAAGAAATGATACAGGCAGTTCTGGAAACCTTACGGAAAAACAACTTAAAAGACGCATACATCCGTTTAGTGGTTACAAGGGGCGTAGGCGACCTTGGGCTAAATCCGAGGAAATGTTCAAAACCAACAATAATTGTCATAACAGACAAGATAGCGCTTCACGAGGGCGAAGCTAAAGAGAAAGGCGTTACCGCTATGCTTTCATGGGTTAAAAGAGATCCTGTGGACGCAACAACACACGAGATAAAGTCGCTTAACTACCTTAACAGTATATTAGCAAAAATTGAAGCAAACATAAGCGGCGTTGACGAAGCTATATGCCTTGACAAGAATGGCTTCATATGCGAAGGAGTAGCTGAAAACGTATTCATAGTTAAAAATGGAAAGCTTTTCACCCCGCCAAGTTACACTGGCGCATTGCCCGGAATAACAGCAGAAGAGGTAATGAAGCTTGCCCAAAAGTTAGGATACGAAGTCATAGAAAAGAACATAACACCCTACGAATTGTTCAATGCAGAAGAAGTATTCTTCACAGGAACAGCCGCAGAAATCGTACCTGTAAGGGAAATAAACAAAAGGATAATAGCCAACGGAACCCCAGGTCCAATAACTAAAAAATTGATGGAAGAATTCTCAAAGCTGGTTAGGGATCCAAAAGAAGGAACACTCATTTACCAGTAAATCGAGGCTTAGGGAAAGTCAGAGCTTTATCTCTTATTTATTCTTCTTCATGAACCAGTCAAGTTCATTTAAGGCTTGTTCGAGTGTTTCTATTGGGGGAAGGAAAACTCCTCTGGCGTGTCCTGCACCATAGACGGGGTCGAATCCGGATCCATGCACTAAAAGCACTCCTGTCTCCTTCAAAAGCTCCAATACAAATTCCATGTCTGTTTTCCATTTTCGCTTAACTGCGTGAATTTTTGGAAAAACATAGAATGCTCCTTCTGGTTTTGCGCAACTTACCCCTTCTATTTCGTTTAGTCTTTTCCAAGCGTAGTCTCTTCTGTGACTAAGTTTTTCAACCATCTCCATTACGTGGTTTTGCGGTCCATCAAGAGCTGCAACTCCGGCTTTCTGAACCGGAGTGTTTGCACAAAGCCTAATCCTCGCTTCTTTTTCAATACACTGCTTTAGCTCCTGCAGCTGATCTTCTTGGTCGTGAAAATATACGTAGCCAAGTCTCCATCCAGTCATTAAATGTGCTTTTGAAAACCCATTAAAACCTATCACGGGAACGTCTTTAGCAAGGTGAGCGGTGCTGACAAACTTTTTCTCGTATATTATTTGGTCGTAGATTTCGTCTGACAAAACTGGGATGTCATGTTCGCCTGCTAAGTCCAATATTTGCTTCACAACCTTCTCCTCATAAAGTGCACCGCAAGGGTTGTTGGGATTGATAATTGCGATTCCGCGAGTTTTCTCTGAGATTTTGCTTCTCAAATCGTCAACGTTCGGTTGCCAGCCTTCTTCCTCAACAGTTTCATACGTGACTGGTTTTCCGCCGAAAAATTTGGCATAGGAAATGTAGGGTGGATACGTTGGTCCTGGAAGAAGAACCTCGTCTCCAGCGTCGATAAGTGCAGCCATAACCATTTGAATACCTTCGGAGATTCCTTGAGTAACAATGACATCATTAGGTAAGACATCTACACCATTAACTCTTCTTTCCTTCAGGCTTATGGCTTGTCTAAGCTCTAGCAACCCTTCGGAGGGCGAGTAGGCATTTGCTCCCTCTTCAACAGCCTTTATTAAAGCTTGTTTAACATGTTGTGGCGTGTCGAAATCAAATGCAACAGGGTCTCCTATATTTAGGTAATAAATTTTTTTACCAGTGTTGGCAATCTGCTTTGCGTAAACAACAATGTCGCGAATAGCATATTCAATGCCACGTACTCTTTCAGTAACTTTTACTTTGGTCATGATTATCACTCTTTAGAGTTTAGGCTTTCAACTAGAGGGAAAATAAAGGTTATGGAATCTGCGGATACCATGTTCTTGATACTTGGAAGCCTTCAGCAGTATACACTGTAACTTTTATTGGGTATGGCCCTAAATACAGATTCCAGTTCCAAAGGCAAGTTATTGTGATATTTTCACCTTTTCTAAGGATGTATCCGCTTGGAACCAGTTTTGGATATGTTAATGTATTGTCAATCTCGAGGGTCTTGTTCCCTGTTTCGAAAATGATTTTGGTGATTGTCACATCTTGGAGGGAATTGATTGAATTTGAAATTGTAACGTTGGCGTATGGAATTGTAATGTTGATGTATTGATCCCCTAGGTCACCAAAAACGAAGCTATCACCCAGCAGTTTTAGCCCAACAGGAGGAACTGTCATGGTTGTGGAAACGTTTAAACTGCCTTCTGGGAAGACATTGACAGTGACAGTTTTGTTTATCCAATTTTTCCAAGAGAATGTGCAATTGATCGTTTTTTGTTCTCCAGGCTGAATCGTAATTGGCGACCCTATAACTGTTTCATTTTCATCAAGCAGTATTTTTGTGACATTTATTTCATTGAGAGAACATGGCATGTTCGTTACATTAACCATAAAGTACTGCATGTCATCCAGGTCAAACTTGACCTCAGTTATGTTCCAGACAACTGCAGGAGGCGTTTTCGTGGTCTTGTTGGCTATCGTGAAGTCTTCTAAAGCGTAGGCATTGACTGTTAGCGTTTCGTTTCGATGTTGGGTCCAATTCCAGAGGCATTTGAAAGTTCTAGTTTCATTTGGCAGAATCATGTTAAAAACAGATTGTACATTTATTGGAGGGATAGTTTTGTTAATAACGACCGTTGTTTCATCTTGCAAAGTCAAATTTATCCTGTTTATTGTCGCTGAGGCAGTAGAGTCTTCCGAGTTGCTAATGGTTAGATTGAAGTACGTCACATCTCCATAATCAAACTTGATTTCTTGTATGTCGAGGATTGCTCCCAAAAGTTTATTAGTGGTGTAAGCTATTTCATAGCCCTCAGATGACTTCACGGTGATTGTGACATTCTGGTTTCTTAAGCTCTCCCAATTATAGTCACATTGAAATGTTTTACTTTGATCAGGAGGTAGAACATATGGAAGTGTTGGAGTGACGTTTTCATTTATTGACATGGCAAATAACATTATTTCTGAGAGTGTAAGGTTTACGATGGAGTTCGAGTTTTCTATAACTAGGTTAAAGTGGTCCACGCTTTCTGTCACATCAAAGTCAGGTGTTATCCCCAGCTTTACTCGAGGCGTGGTGTACAAATAACTTTTTGTTGAAGAGTTAGCTGCCACAGGTTCTATTCTCACAGTTTCTCCGGCAAAATTGCTCCAATTCTCCTTGCATTTAAAAGTATGCTCCGTTCCTCTCCTGAGTAAGAACGGTAGCGGTTCTGGGTCTGTTGCCGTAATATTATAGACTTCATTTTTTCCCTCCACACTTAAGCGAAATGCTGTTATGTTTACATCAGAAATTGAGTAGGAGGGATTGAGAATTGTTACATTAAAATATGTCAGGTCAATAGCAGGAGCACCGGGAAAAACGGCATTCGTTACTATGAGCAACGTCGTGTTTTCAGGCATGTTATAGTAATTTCCCATAACCCACAAATAGGACATAAGCGCTCCAAAAACTAGGGAGCACAAAATTAATATTATTAATATAATGGTTGAAATAGCTTTTTTGTTACTTAGCAACGTCATATTGTTTCCTCCGTTGTTGTAGGGTGTTTGCTCTATTTCATATTTCGCGGAAATAAATAAGTGTTCTCATATTACGTTTTAGCTTTAACCAAACGTTAGGCTTAAATCTGTTTTTGGTGACTACTCTATCCGAAACCTTGGGGGAATGATTTGGCAGAATATGATGTGCTTATAGTAGGCGCGGGAATTTTGGGCTTGTCAACAGCGTACCACATTAAAAACACAAATCCTAGATTGAACGTTTTAATTGTCGACAAATTGAGCGCTGCTGGACAAGGTAGCACAGCCAAGAGCGCAGCAGCTTTTCGCTGTCTATTTTACTCTCGCACAAATTTTGATTTGGCTGATTCCTCTGCTGAATTTTACAAACATGTACAAAATGATTTGGGCATCGATTTGAAACTGAGATGGGCTGGCTACTTATGGCTATTTGACGAAGACGGATACCACAAAATGCTTCCCGTTCTAAAGGATTTGGCTAGTAAAGGTTTTCAATATGTAGAGTACGATGAAAGTGAATTAGCCAAAAAACTTAAAATACGGACGAACTTTGCTGAAGATGAAGAAGCACAGTTGATGGGTTTGGGAAATGTTCACAAGGGAATATTAATTCCAAAGGCGGGTTTCATTGATGTTGATTTTCTTGTAAAGTTTTATGAATCGGAATTTCTGAGAATGGGCGGAAAAGTCCAGTATAACACTGAAGTGAAGGAGATTGTTGTCGAACCACGTCAACCGTTAGGTATGCCCGGCGAGCCATATTTCTGGCAGAATGCGATAGTTGTCGGGGTAAAAACTACAAAAGGTTTGATAAAAGCCAAAAAGACGATAGTTGCGGCTGGAGCTTGGGCTTCTCAACTTTTGGATCCTATTGGAATCGATTGCTTTATTAAGGCAAAGAAAAGGCAAGTTTTCTCGGTTAAAGCAAGTACCGAAGCTCTCAAAAAATTGCTTTTCACAAGAGGATTCACAAATGCTGGATGCTTGCCGTTCACTATTTTTCCGAAACCTTCTGCTTACATTCGACCTGCGCCTGAAGAAGATGCTTTTTGGTTAGCATACGGTGACGAGTTTCCAAGAGCTTTTAAGATTGAAGACAATCCGGAACCTGAAGAGAACTTTTATAGTTATGGATTATACCAAGTTTTGGTCAAGTATTTCCCGCAGTTTACAGGTTGTCAGCCGTTTTCGTCTTTTGCTGGTTTGTATGAAATAAACAGTATCGACGGACAGCCTTTGATTTTCGAAGAGAACGGTTTGATAGTTGTTGGGGGTGCAAGCGGAAGTGGAATATTGAAGGCTGATGCTATAGGCAGAATTGCAGAAGCACTTTACAGAGGTGAAGAGTACACATTACTCTATGGAGATAGAAAGTTTAAGGTCAGCGATTTAGGCTTGAAAAACAGAAATGTTGAACCTGAAAAGCTAGTAATTTAGTTTAGTGTCTTATTAGATTTATTTACTTTCAAGTAATAATTATGCAATCGTTTCGGGATGGTTAGGGTTTATGTTCGGTTGGAATGGCAAGTTTTTGCGGGTAAACTTGAGCAAGAATAAGGCGGTTGCTGAAGAGTATGAGGTAAATATTGCCAAGAATTTTCTTGGCAGTAGGGGTTTTGCAGCTAAAATTCTTTGGAATGAGCTTAAACCTGGAATTGACCCATTGTCCCCTGACAATAGACTCGTTTTCGCTACTGGTCCATTAACAGGTTTTGCCTTGCCAAGTAGTGGCAAACTTGTCGTGGCAGCAAAAAGCCCCTTAACAGGTGGTTATGGAGATGGGAACATTGGAACTCATGCTGCGGTTCAGATGCGTAAAGCTGGTTATGACGCCATAATTGTCGAAGACAAAGCAAAAAAACCCATAGTTCTGCTTATTCAGGACGAAAGTGGCGAGTTTCTTGATGCAAAAGATCTATGGGGTTTAGGCTCCTTTGAAACTGAAAAAAAACTAAGAAACATTTACGGACCCGCAGCTGGTATTTTGTGTATTGGCCCTGGTGGAGAAAACCTTGTGAAGTTTGCGAACATAGTTTCCCAAGAAGGGCGCGCTGGCGGCAGACCTGGAATCGGCGCAGTTATGGGTTCCAAGAATTTGAAGGCTGTTGTCTTTCTTGGTTCTGGCGATTTGCAGGCGGCGTATCCTAAGGAAATCAAGGAGCTAGGCGCAGAAGCCTACAGAGAAGTTTTGACTAAGCCAAACTATGCCTTTTGGAAACGGCAAGGCACAATGAGTACTATTGAGTGGAGCCAAGAAAACAGTGTTCTTCCCACACACAATTATCGTGAGGGTGTTTTTGAAAAAGCAGAAGCAATAGGGGGCTTCACCATGGAAAAACTAAAAGTTTCTAATCGTGGGTGTCCACATTGTAACATGACCTGCGGCAATGTTATTAAAGATTCTAACAGCAAGGAGTCGGAACTTGACTACGAGAATGTTGCTATGTTGGGTTCAAACATAGGATTGGGCAACTTAAAACAGGTTGCAGCCCTGAACAGGGTTGCTGACGAGTTTGGCTTAGATACAATTTCTTTGGGCAATGTAATTGGCTTTGCTATGGAGGCTTCGGAGAAAGGGTTAATTGAAGGAAAAGTGCACTGGGGTAAATTCAAAGAGTCCAAGGCTTTGATTGAAGACATAGCTTATAGACGTGGTTTAGGCAACACGTTGGCTGAGGGCGTTCGCTTTGCATCTGAGAAAATCGGTGGAGATGCAAACCGATGGGCTATGCATGTGAAAGGGCTGGAGATTTCAGCTTATGACTGCCATGCTGCATCAGCTATGGCATTAGCCTTCGCAACAAGTTCCATCGGAGCCCATCACAAAGACGCTTGGGTAATTTCTTGGGAAGTTAAAGTCGGGCGTGAAGGCTATAGCGAAGCGAAAGTTGACAAGGTCATCGAATTCCAGCGTATTCGTGGAGGAGTTTTTGAGTCTCTAACTGTGTGTAGGCTTCCATGGATTGAGTTAGGCTTCGAACTTGAATGGTACACGAAATTTTTGCATGCTGCCACAGGTCTAGAAATGACATGGGAAAGTTTGAACCTAATTGCCGATAAAATATTCAATTTGATTCGTGCTTTCTGGATTCGCGAGTATGGCAAAAACTGGAGCAAAGAGATGGATGTTCCACCAGCAAGATGGTTTGAAGACCCATTAACCAAAGGTCCATTGAAAGGTGCGAAACTTGACAGAACAAAATATAATATTATGTTACAGAGGTATTATCGGAAAAGAGGCTGGGACGAGCGGGGAATACCAACAAAACTAACGCTGAACAATTTAGGGTTGGCAGATGTCGCTAGGCAACTTAAAAAACGCGTGAAGTTATTCGAAAAATGAAGTTTCTGCCTAACTATAACTAAAGATAGAGTGTGAGGTAGTTTATTGGTCTAGTATGCCCTGCCGAAGTAAACCACTTCCTTCGCTTCTTTTTGGCAATAGACGCAATTTGAAAACGGCTCTTCTTTTTCAAACGGTATCAGTCTAATTGCTGCTCCAGTTTCCTCTTTTATCTTTTCCTCACATGTTGGGTTGGAACACCAGCAGGCTCTGATGAATCCTTTCTTCAAGGCTTTTTTAAACTCGGTGTAGTTTTTCACGGATGTAATATGATCTTCTAAGAACTTTTTAGCTCGATTGAAAAGGTTGTTCTGGATTTCTTCCAGCAGTTCTGCCACAGCACTAACTGTTTTCTCTTCTTTGATAGCGATTTTCTCGAAAGTATCTCTTCTGACTAATGTTACTTGTTCTTGTTTTACGTCTCTGGGGCCAATCTCAATCCTTATTGGCACGCCTTTTAGTTCCCACTCGTTAAATTTCCATCCTGGAGTGTACTCTGTTCTATCGTCAAGAACAACCGATATACCATGTTTCTTCAACTTTTCATAGATGTCCCTAGTTTTTGCCAAGACTAACTCTTGGTCGGTGTCCTTGTAAGGTATGGGAATTATCACAACTTGTATCGGCGTGATTTTCGGAGGCAAGACTAATCCCTTGTCGTCGCCGTGTACCATCACCAGAGCGCCTATCATTCGCGTTGAAAAGCCCCATGACGTTTGCCAAACGAATCGTTCCTTTTCATTCTGGTCAAGGAATTTTATGTCGAAAACCTTTGAGAAATTTTGACCTAACTGATGCGATGTTCCCATCTGTAGCGCTTTTCCATCAGGCATTAACGCCTCTAACGTTGTTGTGTAGAGGGCGCCAGCGAATTTTTCGTTCTCGGTTTTCATTCCTGTAAGCACTGGAATAGCCAAGTAACTCTCAATCACATCCTTGTATGCGTTTAATATTTCCATTACTTCTTGGTCTGCTTCTTCCTTTGTTGCGTGCGCCGTGTGTCCTTCTTGCCAAAGGAATTCCCTCGTTCGCAGGAAAAGTTTGGTTGCTTCTGTTTCCCATCTTACGACACTGTTCCATTGGTTCAGTTTTATTGGAAGGTCTCTCCAGCTTCTTATCCACTTTGCATACGTTGCATACATGATTGTCTCAGATGTGGGCCTTATGGCAAGTTTTTCGTCTAGTGGTCTGTCTCCTCCAATTGTTACCCAAGCGACTTCTGGAACAAAGCCTTGGAAGTGTTCTGCCTCTTTTTTCAAGAAACTTTCGGGTATAAACATCGGGAAGTACACGTTTCTGTGTCCTGTCGCCTTTATTTTTTTGTTGAAAATTTCTTGGATTTTCTCCCATATGGCATATGAATGTTCTCTAAAGATCATACAGCCTTTGACTGGGGCATAGTCAGCTAGTCCTGATTTTAGAATGACTTGAGTGTACCATTCTGAGAAGTCTTCAGTTTTTTTAACGGTGATTCCCATGTCTGACATTTTTATCTCTCCATTTGTTTTTGATTGCTGGAATATAATTCTAGTGTAAAATTAATCCTAACGTTAAATAAGTTCAGCAAAAATTTAGCAATGTGGAACGCAATCGCCCATAGCAACCACTTCCAATGACAATGCAAAAAGTAATTATTAAACGTTTTCTCTGCCATGTTTTCGAAGTTCGAACTGGTGAGATACGCAAGTATTTTAACCATAGACCTCTAAACTAAAGTATGCTCCTTCAATGAATATGGCGTGAATTGATTTGAAGGCAATTCTAGTTATTTGCGATGGGATGGCTGACAGACCGATAAAAGGATTAAATTGGAAAACGCCATTGGAAGCAGCTCGCAAACCTTCGCTAAACCAAATAGCAAAGACGGGCATCTGCGGCATAATGGATCCAATTGCGCCTGGAATTCCTCCTGGAAGTGATACCGCTACGCTTGCAATGCTCGGCTATGATGCCCTCAAGGTTTATTCCGGGAGGGGAGCCTTAGAAGCGATAGGTTCAAACATCGAAGTTTCACCCGATGATGTAGCCTTCAGATGTGACTTCGCGACGGTAAATGAAGACCTTGTTGTTTTAGATAGGCGTGCTGGCAGAATTGCAAATGTAGGTGCAAGTAAATTGGCTGAAAGCCTCCAGAAAATCAGGCTGAAGAAGCCTTCAAATGTCGATTTTTTGTTCAAAAATACCCTTCAGCACCGTGCAGTTCTAATTCTTCGCGGGGATAAATTGTCAACTGCTGTTAGTGACGCTGACCCTGGAAGGGTTGGAGAAAAGGTTCTGACTGTAAAACCGTTGGATGATAGCTTGGAGGCTAAGCTGACGGCAAAAATCGTTAACGAACTCGCTTATGAATTTCATAAAGTTTTGAAAGATCACCCAGTCAACAAAGAAAGAGTTAAACGACAATTGCCGCCAGCAAACATGGTTTTATGCAGAGGCGCAGGCACAATTCCAAACATAAAGCCTCTCTCACAAATATATGGCATAAAAGCCGCGTGCATAAGTGCTACCCCACTGATTAGAGGAGTTTGTAAAACTGCTGGAATGAAATTAATAGATGTTAAGGGCGCCACTGGAACACCCCAGACTAACTATTTGGCTAAAGCTAAGGCAACGGTTCAAACATTAAGAAGCCATGAATTTGTACTTTTGCATGTGAAGGCACCAGATGTTGCGAGCCACGACGGAAACCCTGAACAGAAAATCCAAGTGATTGAAAGAATCGATAGCATGCTACGTTATCTCCTTAGTAATGTTGATTTGGGTTCAACTTATTTGGCTGTAACTGCTGACCATACAACATCCCTAGTTACAGGAAATCATGAAGGCGACCCTGTTCCTGTGGCGATAACTGGTCCCTATGTTTGCCGTGATGATGTTGAAGAGTTCCACGAAAGGTCTTGCGCTAAGGGTGGACTTAACAGGATAAGGGGCATGGATTTAATGCCCATTCTAATGAATCTAATCGGCAAAACTAAGACGTTTGGAACTTAGGGTAACCGCTATCCTACACCCCCTTATAAATAGGTAGAATCAATTCTAGTATGAACTTGGACAGTGTTGCAGAGCATGGATGACAATTCAGATCATGCTGAAGAAAAGAGTTCTCTTGGAAGGTTATTTCTCCCCTCGCTGGCCTTCTCTTACTTTGCTACAGGTCCACTGGGAGTTGTGGTTTCACTCCTTCTAATTGATATAGGAGAAACATTCGGTGTTTCTGAGGGTATCATGGGGCAGATTAACACTCTTTATTCTATTGTGGCAGTAGTCTTCGCTTTGTTGATGGGCATTTTGAGCCTTAGGTTTAAACACAAGTCATTACTTCTTACAGGTCTATTGTTCATTAGCATTTCAGCCTTAGGTTGTTTGATTGCTCCAAATTTCATCTTGATGATTGTATCCTATTCTCTAAGTGGGCTAGGATGGGCTATGGTTTCGCCAATGTGCGTTACACTGATTGGAGAGCATTTTTCTTTAGAGAAGAGAGCAAGTGCAATTGGATGGATTATTGCTGGTGGAGCCTTGTCATTCGTCATAGGAGCTCCCATAATCGCTTCAATCACGAGCCTTGGAGGGTGGCGCCTCGCTATCATCGGATTCGTGATACCTATTCTACTTGCAAGTCTTTTGTTAGCCTTTATCAGTTTACCATCAATTTCACATAGCCACCAACCAACGGTAAACGGAAAGACTTATCTGAGAAGTTTCAAGGGTGTCTTGTCAGGCAGATCTGCCATTGCTTGTTTAATTGGTGATGCTCTTCGCCAAGCCTCATTTATTGCTATCCTAATCTACGGAGCATCGTTTTTCAGGCAACGGTTCTTGGTATCAATAGATTTTGCATCTATTTGGATCCTAGGAGCAGCTTCATGCTATACTCTTGGTAGTTTGGTTAGTGGTCCAGTCGTAAACCGGTTTGGAAGAAAAACTTCAACAGTCTTAACTGCCTTTTTAGCCGGCATTCTAACAATCACTTATGCTTGCGTGTTAAATCAGTGGCTTTCTCTAGCATTAAGTTTCATAGATAGTTGGTTTTTTGGCATGGTGACTTCTGCAGCCAATAGCTTGACGCTTGAACAAGTTCCAGAATTTCGTGGCACAATGATGTCTATAGACACAGCGGCTATAAATCTGGGTTCTGCCTTTGGCACTGCATTGGGAGGATTAACGCTTCTCTCTTTTGATTATGAGGGGTTAGGAATTGTCCTTGGAGTTATGGGTGTCGCTGCGGCTATACTCTTCCACTTTTTAACGATTGATCCCACACACAAGAGGAATTAGCTATTTCAACGAAGATATGCGTAATTATTACAAATCAGATGACTTCTTCTAAATACAAGAAAAGAGAATAAAAGCAAGATTGTAAAGAGAGCTTCGCCAAGTGGATGTTCTACTGAACCTGCATCAGCCGCCATTCTCTATAATCCGTAACTACTTTTATGTATCCTTTAAGTATCTTGTCAGCTTCTACGTCACCTGTGTCAACCCTTAACACGTTTCCCTCAATACTTTGAAGCTTGCTTTTAGTCGCTGCAACTATCATCCGCTGCTTCCTAACGCGTTTAGTGATTTCTGGACTTATCTGCTGGTTTCCCCTTCCCAGAAGGATTCCTTGATGCCCAATTGGCGAAAGAATAATCCAAGTGTTTTGCCAGTCCTCTACTTCTTCCAAAATTCTTCCTTCGTCTACATCAAGTATGACCTTGCCATTTTTGTAAATGTCCACGCCCAACACGGTTTTTTCGACGCCTAACAGTTCTGCGATGCGTTTGACGGTTGTTCCCGGACCAAGTATATATGTTGCGTCTGGCTGCATTTCTTCTATTATATATCTTGCTATTGCTGTTTGATTTTCTTTCTCATCAACTGTTTCCGGACTTATTTGTTTGCTCCCCTGAATTCTCATCGGAACAAACGGGCCTTTCAGAAAACCGTGGAGCTTCACCGCGAAAGTGTCGCTTCGAATAGCCTTTTCATCAGCATCCATGATTTCAAACTCCGCTATTTCCGCTTGGTTTCCGGCGAAGGTCAAAACAACATTCACAGCATCTGAAGGGTTTACTGCAAAAATACCGCTATACATCTTCACTCCTGAAGGAACACCTAAAACAGGTACTTCACCATAGTCTTGCATGGCATCAAAAATATCTTTCGCAGTGCCATCTCCACCGACAAAAACTATCAAATTCACCTTTGCCGTAATCAAAAGTTTAACCGCGGTTTTTGTATCCTCAGTACTGGTTTCTTTCCCAATTTTCATGGGTAAAGCATGAACTGGAAAACTTGCGGCCTTTGCTTCCTTTTCACCCATAATGCTAGGGCAGGTCAACACTTCAATTACTATTTCCATCATGTTTTCTTTTAATTTTTGCAGGAATTCTACTGCTCTTTTAGGCGCTATTGGCTTTGCCCCTTTGGCAATTGCCTCTTTTAATACGCCGTCTGTTCCTTTAAGACCCACCCTGCCTCCCATGCCTGCTATTGGATTAACGATAAGACCAATCTTCATAATCTTCATCGGTGACAAGATTTATTGCGTAAGCTATAAACTATTTTGATAGAATGTGGGGGTTATCAGCTTAATGAAAAGGCGAAAAACCGGAACATTTTCCATTTTAGCCATTTCACCCGACTCTAAACTGATGGGTGTCGCCGTCGCTTCAGGCTCCACATCAGTAGGAGACAGAGTCCCGCATGCAAAGCCTGGGGTCGGCGTGATAGCTACTCAAGCATATACGAATGTTGCTTACGGAATGAAAGGATTAGAATTATTGACGAAGGGGCTGACTCCGAAGGAGGCTTTGGATAGGCTTTTGATGGAAGACTCGGAAAGAGAGCTAAGACAGGTTGCAATTATGGATTTCAAGAAGAGGAAGGTTGTTTTCACGGGTGCCAAAACTCCAAGTTTTCATGGAGAACTTATAGGTGAAAACTACATTGTGATTGGAAATTTGCTTACTGGAAAAGAAGTGGTAAACAACATGGCAAAGGAATTTGAGAATTCCAGCGGAGACTTAGCCCAAAGATTGGTGATGGCATTAAAGGCGGGAAACGAAAGCGGTGGAGACAAACGGGGCGAGAAATCTGCGGCATTAATTGTAGTCGGTACTGAAAAAGTAAAAGCGGAAATAAAAATTGATGCGCATGAGAAACCCATCAAGGAACTGTGTCGTAAGCTGAGAATTCTGTAAGAAAAAAGGATGTGAAAACGCTTTTTGTCTGAAAATTCTTATATCTCGCAGGTTCTAACATCCTTTTCTCTTGCAATAACAGAGGTCTTGTTGAATGCCAAAAAAAGACATGAAAAGAATTCTTGTGACTGGCGCCACAGGGCAAATCGGGTCAGAATTGACAATAGAGCTACGAAAGAAATATGGCGGTGACAATGTCATTGCGGCAGGGCATAAAAGGGAGCCCAGCGAGAAACTTTTCCAGTCAGGGCCCTTCGAGTATGTTGATGTCACAGACAAAGATAACATTGAGAAAGTTGTAAGAAAATATCATGTTGACACAGTCTATCATCTAGCCGCTGTTCTCTCGGCTACGGGTGAACAAAACCCGCAGCTTGCTTGGAATGTCAATATGAACAGCCTCTACAACATACTTGAGGTTGCAAGAGAACATGAAATGGTCAGAGTTTTTTGGCCCAGCTCTATTGCTGTTTTTGGTCCTTCAACACCTCGTGTTAATACGCCTCAGGAAACAGTCTTAATCCCAGAAACTATGTATGGCATCACAAAGGTTGCAGGAGAATTGCTGTGCAACTATTATTTCCTTCGATTCGGTTTGGATGTGCGAAGTGTTCGCTATCCCGGCATAATAAGCAGTGAGACGCCTCCAAGCGGAGGTACAACAGACTACGCTGTAGAGATATTTTGTGAAGCGATTAAGAAGAAGCGTTACATGTGCTTTGTGAGGGAGGACACTGTGCTGCCCATGATGTATATGCCGGATTGCATCAATGCAGCCATAAACCTGATGGATGTTGATGCCTCAAAAGTCAAACATCGTACTAGTTACAACGTGACAGCGATGAGCTTCTCTGCCGGAGAGTTAGCGGCTGAAATCAAGAAGCATATTCCAGAATTCAAATGTGAATACAAGCCTGACTTTAGGCAGAAGATTGCGGATTCTTGGCCCATGTCAATAGATGACAGTGTAGCACGTCGAGAGTGGAGTTGGAAACCCATGTATGATTTGGCTACTATGACAAGAGATATGATAGAAAAACTCACAAATAAATTAGCAGCCGAAATAAGCAAGAAAGAGTTAAGAGAATGAGCGAGAAATTAGGGAAAGAGGTATGGTAAAATGCGAAATCCAACGGCCTTCTTGCGAGAAGAATATGAAGACTTAGTAAAAGATGAGCTTGACTGGAAGATTCGGGTTCTGCAGGGTCCAAGCACTCCGTGGTGCATTGTTGATGGAAAAAAAATTCTGATGTTTTGTTCTAACAACTATTTGGGCCTTAGCAATCATCCGCGACTGAAAGAGGCAGCAATAAAAGCAGTGCAAACTCACGGTGCTGGTTCCGGTTCTGTTCGTCCCATTGCTGGGACTATGGATTTGCATGTTGAACTTGAGAGACGACTTGCAAGGTTTAAACATGCAGAAGCTTCACTTGTTTATCAGACAGGTGTAGCGGCTAATTCTGGTTTGATTCCTCAGTTGACTGACAAAGGTGACCTAATAATAAGTGATGAGCTTAACCACGGTAGCATAATTGACGGCGTTAGACTATCACACGCTGAAAGGGCAATTTACAAGCACGCAGACACGCAAGACTTGTCACGCGTTTTGGATGAAGCCGAAAAGCACGGTCCACCATATAGGCGAATACTGATAATCACAGACGGCGTCTTCTCTATGGACGGCGACATAGCCCCCCTCGATGGAATAGCCAAACTGGGCGCAGAATACGGTGCCATGGTATATGTGGATGATGCTCATGGCGAGGGCGTTTTGGGCGAAGGGGGAAGAGGTATAGTGTCGCACTTTAGGCTTGGACGCGACAAGGTTCACGTGGAAATGGGCACTTTTTCTAAAGCTTTTGGTGTTGTAGGTGGGCATGTTTCTGGTTCCAGAGATTTAATCAACTTTGCCTTCAATCGGTCACGAACTTGGCTTCTAAGCGGATCGCACCCACCTGCTGTTGCGGCTGCTTGCATAGCTGCCATTGACGTTTTAGAAAGCGAACCTCAGCACATACAAACGCTGTGGGAACACACTAGGTATTTCAAGAAAGCCATGAAGGATTTGGGCTTTGATATAGGCAACAGCCAAACGCCAATAACGCCAGTCATAGTTGGCGAAAGTGGAGTCGCGAAAAAACTGAGTGCACGGCTCTTTGAGGAAGGAGTTTTTGCTTTGCCAATTGTGTATCCGATGGTTGCGCGGGATAAAGCCCGTATAAGAACCATTATGAATGCTGCCTTAACGCGGGAAAACTTGGACTTTGCTATTGGCGTCTTCGAAAAAATCGGAAAAGAACTTCACATAATTTAGCTATTTCTTCTATCATTTATTGCACTCTTGCTTTAGTTCTATTAATGGTTGAGTGAAAACAGTGGATGTTAAAACTGCTAAGAAACTTCTTCGTGAAGAAATTTGGAATAAACTTGAAACAAATGGTGTTGCAAGGTTTCCGCTACCGTGTTATGGGCGTATTCCAAATTTTGTTGGTTCTGAAAAGGCTGCGGAGAAGGTTAAGCTTCTAAAAGAATGGAAAGAAGCGAGGGTAGTGTTTGCTAATCCTGATTTCGCTCAACAAAAAGTTAGAGAATTTGCGCTGTTAGATGGGAAAGTCCTTGTTGTGGCTTCACCAAAGCTGAAACACGGCTATGTTGTTGTTGACCCAAAAGACGTTAGAGGTATGGAAAATTTTGCCTCAACGATAAAAGGCGCCTTCAAGTATGGAAGAGCGGTTGGCGCACAAGAAATTCCAAAACCAGACTTGATTGTTGAGTGTTCTGTTGCTGTTGACATGAGAGGATATAGGCTTGGAAAGGGTCACGGTTATGGCGATGCGGAAATAAAAATTTTGAAAAATATGTTTGGATTCGTTCCCATTGTTACAACAGTTTATGATATGCAGGTTGTCGAAGCTGTTCCCATCGAAGAAAAGGATGAAAAAATCTCCATAATTGTCACGCCTACAAGAGTTATTCGTGTTACAAGCGTTCCCAAAATGATGTATTAGATTTTAAGAAAACCCAAACCTTTTTTGATGATGTGATGGTTTAATAATGGATTTATGTTATAAGTTATAACCTACAGTTCAATCTATATATACAGGGGGTATAGTAACCCAGACAAACAGCTCAACGTAGTTTTTTCAAAGCCCTGTCAACATCTTGCAGTCCAAGTTTTCTAAGAATTTCTGATCGTGGTATACCATTTTCATCCCAGCCAGCAGCCTTATAATACCTTCTTTTTTCCTCTTCAACCTTACCCTTATCAGCAGTTTTTCCCTTGTATGGTCCAGAGGGTAAAGGTTCGTAAAATCTCGGCGGGTTAGCATCGTCGATTTTGGGTTTCCATTTCAAGTCCGGTCCGCCCAATAGTAGCATTGCCCTCTGCAGTTGCAATATTCTCATCGCTTTGGTTTTGAACCATTCCTCTCGTGTCAATTCTATGCCTGTAACTGCCCTGTAAAAATCAAATTTAACTTTACGTGGCACCCCAAAACTGTTGAAATTGCAGTAAACGCCTGAATCGTTAAAAATCTCCCCTAACTCGCTTCCAGACCCATCCAGTGGCAAACCAGTCGTAGATGTGTGGTCTCCGCCTTGTACTGAGCACACATAAGAAATTGCTTCTGGATAGTCTTTTCCGCTGCGGATTCCGTGGGCGCCGATGCTTATGCCTTTAGACTGAACAGCATATTCTAGAACATTCACTTTCTTCATTTTTCCAATATTCAATGCTGCACGATAGGTTCCTTCAGCCAACAAGTCACCTACACCCTCTCTAAGAGCGATTTTTTTAGCCAAAGCGGCAAAGGCTTCGGCATCACCCCATTTAAGTTCTATGCCGTCTAAATCCTTCTTTGTCAGTATTCCCCTCTGAAAAAGCTCGGCGGCAAAACCCATCACATTCCCTGTTTGTATTCCACATAAGCCTAAATCATCGATGAGTGAGACGAGAAACACGTTTTCTTCTGGAGTGAAGACTCCCAAGTTGGGACCCAAGTAGGCTTGCATTTCATAGTCTGGATTGTCAGTTATTGCTCCTTTGAACTTTCCAGTCTTAACCATGGCTATCTTTAAGCAGCAAGTTGGGCAGCCAAAATCACTCCAAAACTGTTTTATCCAAACTCTATTCTCAAACTGGTCAACACCAAAACTTCTTTCATCATGCCACTCATCCTGCCAATTCCGAACAGGTTCAGAGCTTGTTTTTGCTCCAACTTCGTAGCCGCCTGCACCTGTTCCCCAACGCCTCCACATTTCACTTTCATAGGCATTATCGTTTACAACTTTGATCAGTCGCTTCACCTTTTTCAGGTCAGCCACTGCAGGCAATGGTCCAGTGCCCTTGACAGCCACTGCCTTTAGTTTTTTAGAACCCATGACTGCACCGTAACCACCATAACCCGCTGCATGAGCCCATTTCGCTGCGACGACTGCTGTCCGCACTTTATTTTCACCTGCTGGACCAATATACAATATTGCTGGTTCTTTCCATTCCCCGTAGTGGGGATAACGCTTTTTCAAATGTTCTCTGCACTCTTTTGTGAGTGTTGTAACTGTTTGTTTTGCGTCTTTACCCCAAACATGACTTGCATCGCTAATTTCAACGTCAGAATCCTTGATGAAAAGATAGACAGGCTTTTCTGATTCGCCAGTTACAATTATACCATCATAACCTGCGCATCTCAACTCAACGCCAAATTCCCCACCAACAGTTGAGCCTACAACACCACTGCTTTGCGGCGACTTGCCTGAAACGCAAATCCTTCCGCCTGGGAAATATCCCGTTAGCGGTCCAGTTAAGAATAAGAGTATGTTTTCTGGGCCCAACGGGTCTACCGTTTCCCATTTACTTCCTAGTCGGTCCCAGAGAATTTTGGCCGCCAAACCTCTGCCGCCAACGTAATCTTTCAAAACCGCATCGTCAAATTTTATGTCTTTGATGTTTCCTGTTGAAAGATTAGCTTCAAGAAATTTTCCTGCATAACCCAAAATCATACGTATTCCTCCCCTTGCTCTCCGTACATTTTAGTAGCCAAATCCCGTGTTATTTCCTCTGGCGTGCGAGCATAAAGCCTGTAGGCCTGATCTTTTCTTGAAACTATTGTTAGTACATTCCATCCGCCTTCTTGACAGACTTTCACGCATTGTGGATTGCCTCTGCATAAGTCGCAAATTATAATGCGGTTTTCCGCTGGATGCATGTGTGGGATTCTGCCTGGGCAAGCGTCTATGCATTTTCCGCAGGCAATACAAGCTTTGGTTTTTACCCGAACTGCGCCTGTTCTTTTGCTTATTGACAGCGCATTGACTGGACATGCTTTTACACATGGGTAGTCTTCACATTGGGTGCAAAAATGTGGAAAATCTGTCCCTGGAACAAGCATAAAAACTCTTATTCTTGAGGCTTCTGGCCATATGCGGTTTTCATGGAAAAGCGAGCATACTATTTCGCATTTTCGGCATCCACTGCATTTCGAAAGCTCTCTTGCTATCCAAATAGGCTCTTTTTTACTCGTCAACTCCAAGGCTTCCCAAAAGATTGTAGAAATGTTTGTAAATGTGCTTCGATTTAAATGTGACGCTTATTTGAATTGTGATGATAATCTCTTTAAGTTCGATGTCCTAAATCAGTTGGAAAGGAGAAGCTTTCAATTTGGAGCTTTCAGAAATCATTCGGCAACTGTCCAAATGGATGGAAAGCCTAGCCCTTCAATATGGATATTTTGGAGTTTTGCTAATAAGCCTTATTGGAGCTTTGTCAATAATTTTTCCCATCCCCTACACAGTTATTATCTTCACCCTTGGGGGACTTAAAGTTGGAGATGCATGGGTTTTTGAGCCTTTGTTGATTGCTGTTGCGGCCGGAATCGGCTCAGCAATTGGGGAATTTTCGGGATATTTACTTGGTTTCGGCGGAAGAAAAGTCATAAGCGATAAATATAGGAAGAAAATGGATTTTTTAGTAAGGATCTTCAACAAATATGGTCCGATTACGATTTTTCTTTTTGCCTTGACACCATTACCTGATGATTTACTTTTTATTCCGATGGGTGTTATGCGTTATAGCATTATCAAAGCATTTATTCCAGCTTTGATTGGAAAATTCTGTATGAACTTGATTGTGGCGTATAGCGGTCGCTTTTCAATAGGCATAATTAGAGACATATTTGGCGTGGAAAGTGACTGGATATCCGCATTAATCGGTATGGTTCTTGCAATAGTTTTGCTAATAATAGTATTCGTTATAATGTTTAAGATTGACTGGGAAAAGCTTTTTGAGAAATATGTAGCTAAAGAAGAGGATAGTGGCGGAAAAACTTGAGAGTGATAGCTGATCTGCATATTCATGGACGTTACAGCCGTGCCACAAGTCAAAGAATGTGCATTGAAGAGATTGCCCGTTTTGCAAGAATTAAGGGCTTAAACCTTGTGGGCACGGGGGATTTCACACATCCGAGATGGCTTAAAGAGTTGCAGGAAACTCTTGTTCCTGAATCGGATACGGGCTTGTATAAGGTTGTAAGAAATCCAGAGTCGCCTGTATACTTCATGATAGCAACAGAGGTATGCACCATATTCACTTTTGAAAACGAAGTTAAGAAGGTTCATCATGTCATTTTGACGCCTAGCATAGAAACTGCGGTTCAAATCAACGATAGATTAGAAAAATACGGCAACTTGACAATTGATGGTAGACCAACATTGAACATGGATGCGTCGCATTTGGTTGAAGAGGTTATGGAGAATTCAAGTGAAAACATGGTTTTTCCGGCCCATGCTTGGACGCCTTGGTTCAGCATTTTCGGTGCCTTCAGCGGCTTCAACAGCGTTGAAGAATGCTACCAAGACATGACAAGACACATTTACGCTTTAGAAACAGGGCTTTCTTGTTATGATGAAGAGACAGAAGTTTTGACTAAAAGTGGTTGGAAAAAATTTTCCGAAATTAGCTACTCCGATGAAATTTGTACCTTAAATCTTAAAACTGATGAGATTGAATTTCAAAACCCAATAAAAATATTTACCTATAAATATAAGGGGAAAATGTACAAATTAAAGACAAAAAGACTAGATTTATTGGTAACCCCTAATCACAAAATTCTATATAGCCCTTGTGATTTTCGAAATCCAAAACCCTTTGAATTGAAGGAAGCCCGATTTCTATTCAACAAATCAAAAAGGTTTAAGAAAGATGGAATTTGGATTGGTAAAAATGAGAATTACTTCATATTACCCGCTGTCAGAATAAGACATGGAAGTCGTTATTATTCTGGATTTAGAACTAAAAAAGAAAAGAAAATTCCTATGAAAGCATGGGTAAAATTCTTTGGTTTCTGGTTAGCTGAAGGATGGGTGCATGAAGGTAAAAAAGGAGATTACAACGTTTGTTTAAGCAATCAGAATCCAAACTTACTTAACGAAACGAGAAAACTTCTGAAAAGTTTCGGCTATAAGGTTTACCAATGGAAGAACACACTTAGAGTAAGAGGTTATCAGCTGTTCCATTACCTCAAGCAGTTCGGTAAAAGTTCTGAAAAATTTATCCCCTTAAAAATAAAATCTCTTTCAAGAGGGTTATTAGAAATTTTACTCGAATATTATCTTAAAGGCGACGGCCATATTTATGGACGAAACAGAAAAGGTTTGTCGGCAACTACAACTTCAACATGCCTCCGAGATGATTTACAAGAAATAGCGTTGAAGATAGGAATATCCGCTTATTACAAACTAGGATCTAAAAAAGGAAAAATTGTTTCTCTGCCCTATAAAGGTAAAATATACGAGCAAAAGGAAAACGCTTGGGTGGTTTATTTTATTCGGCGGAATAGACCTACTGTTTTGCCTTCTACAATAAAAAAATATAATAATCTTGAATCATGGGTTGACTACGATGATTTAGTTTATTGTGTGGCAGTTCCAAATCAAATAATATACATCCGCCGAAATGGTATTTCACTTTGGTGTGGGAATTCAGATCCTCCCATGAACTGGCGTTTAAGCAAACTCGACAACTTCGTCCTAGTTTCAAACAGTGACAGCCACAGCTTTTGGCCTTGGCGCATCGGAAGAGAAGCCAATGTCTTTGAACTGAAAAAACTAAGCTATCGTGAAATTGTAGATGCTATCCGCCTTAAAGATACGGAAAGATTCAAATTTACGATAGAGACAGACCCAGCTTATGGGAAATATCATTGGACTGGCCACAGAAACTGTCATGTAGCGCTTTCTTCACAGGAGGCAGTAAAACTTAGAAATGTTTGCCCAGTGTGCCGCAAAAAACTTACTAAAGGCGTTGAACAACGTGTTGAAGAATTGGCTGATCGTCCAGCAGGATTCAAACCTAGAGGCGCTGTGGGCTTTGTGCATTTGCTTCCGCTTTCAGAAATTATTGCAACAGTTTTAGGCGTCGATTCTCCTTCCACCCAACAAGTGTGGAGCATTTACAATTTACTTGTTGAAAAATTCGGCGACGAGTATGGTGTGCTTATTGATGCTTCAAAAGCAGCGTTAAGCACCATTGTAGATGAGAAAATTGCTGAAGCGATAATCAGAGTCAGAGAGGGGCGAATCAAAGTGGTGCCTGGATATGATGGCGTCTACGGGCAACTCGTAATTTTTGATGAGCGATTTACAGAGAAGACTCTGTCGCAAAGAGTTCAACAATTGAATCTTACTGATTTCATGTAACTAGTGTTCTTACGTATTTTAACTGTATATGTGTTGAACAGATATGCGACAAAACTTATTAAGTCGTAATACACACGATATTGTGGGCTCGACGATGGAAAACATAACCCGGCAAATAAGCGGGAAAGAGGATAAGATTTCTAAGATTATAGATAAGGTCTTGAGGCAGGTGTTTGGGGTGGAAGCTACTCGTTTGATTTATAGGTATTTGGAGAGTAAGTATTGTCTTAAGCGGAGTGAAATTGCAGAAAGGATTGAGGTGTTTGCTGCGGGTCTTGAGGAGTTTTTGAGGTCTGGTGCTTATGTTATTGAGCGGAAGATTTTGGAGGATATATACTCAAACTATGGCTTGCTTCGCAGGTTGGAATTTGAGAGAGTGCAAGAAGAGAGTGATTTTGTCAGTCAAGTGAAGTCTCTCATGCGAAAAACATAAAGCAAGCCTCTTATTTTGTGTGCTGTGTTATAGGCCCCCTATATATAGGTTGAACTTTGGCTTCTGACGCTTTGTTTTTGAGGCGTATTTTAGGAGTAAAAATCAGCCAATACAGATAGACCCCCTAGGTTTTTTGGATTCTCTTCCAGCGCCATGCGGTGACTAGACCCCTCCCTTATAAATAGATTGAATCAAGCTTTTCTTTTTAATGACGGATATCATCTGTTATGTGATGAATGAAAAATGTAAAAATACCGAAAAACTGATATGCGATATGGATTAAATTCATAGAAGAACAAAGTGATGTGTGGGCTACAAGTTTCAATCATTAGACATAGGAATACCAATAATTCTACAAGAAGATAGTTACTCTTGTGTTCCCGTATGTTTGAAAATGATTCTGGACTTCCTAAATAAATTCTTGAAAGAAACTAAGTCTGAAGTCGTGTTGCCAGAGTTTGAAGTTAGAGACATTGCGAAGATTGTTAACACTAGAGAAGATGGGACTCTATTGGATGACATTAACAATCTTAATCGGAATGAAGTTATTTTAAAGGCAATACCTTCAATCGAGTTTGAGACTAAGGTATTATGCAGTTTTGCTGAGATTGAAAAGGAGATAACTAGTAATAGACCTGTTATTGCATGGCTGATCGTATCCAAGAATGGAACTCACTTCAAGCATTCGGTTGTGATAACAGGTCTTGATAAAGAAAATCACATTATTCTTTACAATGATCCAATATTCGGGAAAGTACAAAAGGATATAGGAGATTTTATGTTAGCATGGGAGAACCTGGATAGAACATTAATAAAGGTTAAAATAGGGAAACGAGAACAGAGGTTATTGGATGAATGGATACAGTCTAAAGGAAAACAAGAAATTGGCGGTTTCTAATAATGAGTGTCGCAAAAGAAATCAATAAACACGTACTACGCAATTATGGAAACTTAGTCTCCACTGGCCAACCAATATTTGATGATAAAAGCAGAACGTGGTTGGCACATTTACAAACTGACTATCCTCGATTAATCCAGGATGACCGTATGCCTAATGAAAGGATTTTGAAGTTTATCTCAATGAAAAACCTCGGAACAGTTCGGTTATCTGAAGACTTTAAACTTCTAGAGACAACATCCAGAGATGAATGCATACAACATCTGAACACTTTTCTTAAAATATGGCAAGAACGAGCCGAAAGAATTATAGTAACCGCTTCTTCCGACCAACTTGCGCGGATAGGTGAAACACAGTGGGTATTAGCACCCTTTCGTATGATCGTATCTTACTTACTGCAGAACGAAGTGATTTTTGACCATGAAATTGAAAGAGAACATCCAATAAGACAAAAGAAGTTAGGGCAATATTTGAAATTACTTGAAAGTCTTGATTTAGTTAAAAGAGTCAACAACGGATATACTCATGGGAATTTATTCACCGCACTGTTGGATAATTTAGGCGGGAATGTTACAGATTTCAAGACAGCTATTATGTCGCACATAATTAGAGAACGATATTCGATGCTCAGGGATATTTTTGACATATCGCAACTTGAGACTTTTGTTCACGTCGATAGCTGTTACTACAAACCGGCAATGGAAGCAGAGAAGATTGTTCATCTAAAAAGAGATACTATTGTTAAGCATTATTTCGCATTCTATGGTCGAAAATCACCAGTTAGACTGGCCTATATTCTTGATGAATTGGTTGGAGCGAATGCACTAAAATATTCTGACAAATATTACTTTGGAAATACGGAACTCTTTGAAAATATGCTGAAGATGAAGGATGAGTTGCACGAACTAGGAACTTTGAGAGTATAGAATTCAAGTATCCTCAGATATCCAATGACCTCTCTTTTTCTTGATTCTAGCTAATTTGACTTTTTTCTTAATTTGTTCATACACTTTCCAAGCGTCTTCTCTATCCATAAAATACGGGTCCCTAACGTTCCACACAACAACCTTACCCCCACACTCTGGACACAAACTCAACACATAATCCCTATGCTTATTCTCCATAGCCACAATAACATCAAAATCACCAAGCCACTTACCACCCAAACTCTCAGGTCCCATAATTCAAATAAAGAAAACCATAATGTTTTATAATTGCATATCTGAATAAATCCCTTCTAACTTAGACTTTCATTAACCGCATTAAAGAGGCGCAAAATTGACAAGCAAAATCAAACAAAGCTTACTAAAATATAACACGCCTCGCAGAATAGTCCAATTCCTTTCTTTCATACTCTTCAGTGCAATAATCTTAGGCGCATTACCGCTTTTGCTTCCAGTTCTATGGACATGGGGACTCCAACAAAACACTGTAGGCGACGCCTTCACAGCATTGCAGCTGATGCTTTATGATGTTGTCTTCCCATGGCTCGCAATAACATCATTTCTAGTTATAAGCGTATTAATTGGTAAATCGCTGTGCGGTTGGATCTGTCCCTTCGGCTTCATTCAAGACCTGGTTAGTTTCATAAAACGTAAAAAAACGGAATTTTCACCGCGAACCCATGAAAGTATGATCTACGTAAAATATGCTATTTTAGGCATTACTTTGTTTATTTGTGTAACTTTTTCAGCTGCTAAACTTGCAGGAGTTAGTGGAGGCTACGAAAGCGCTTTAGGTATTTTTGCAAAGGCACCATTTACCACACTTAGCCCAGCGGAAACTTTGTTTGCAACCTTGCCCAAAATGGTTCGAGATTTTAGCAATGCAGTATCAGCAAACCAAGTAGATGTTTTCTCTGAGATTGCAAATTTGCCTCCGCTTTTCTGGGTGCAACTATTCATTATGGCTGGCGTTCTTGTCTTTGCTGCTTATATTCCACGAAGTTGGTGCAAATACTTCTGCCCCCACGGGGCAATCATGGCTATCCTGAACAGGTTTAGTTTTCTTGGTTTGCATAGAGACCTAGTTAAATGCGCAAAAGGTGAATGCCGCCTCTGTGTTGAGGCGTGTCCCATGCGTGTCCGCATTTTGGATTTGCCATGGGAAAAATTCAGCGACCCCGAATGTATCTACTGTCTTAAGTGTGTGGATGTCTGCCCACATGGCGCAATTAAACTAAAATATCCATAGTCTTATGGAAAATTTTTCGTTTGGCTCGTTAAGCCCAAGTACTCTTTGAATACTCGTTTAAAACTGTGTCATAGATAGCCTTTGTCTGTTGAGCTATTCTATCCCAATCATATTTTACCTGAATTTTTTTATATGCGTTTGTTTTTATCCAGTTTGCATAGGCTTCATTGAGTAATACCTTTGTTATTCCCCACGCCAGCGAATCAGGATTATCTGGATAGACTTTTACGCCAGTTACGTCATGTTCAACTATCTCAGATAAACCGCCAGTGTCCGAAACCACAACTGGGCTTTTCGCAGCCATCGCCTCAAGAGCAACAATTCCAAACGGTTCGAAAAGAGATGGCACTACAGAAACATTTGCGCATTTCTGCAATCTTCTCAGAGTTTCATCATCTACAAATCCCGTAAACATTACCTTATGGGCAAATCCCATATTTTTAACGATGTTTGAAAGCTGTTCTTTCATGTAACCGTTGCCAACAATTACAAACTTCGCATTAACTTTCTCTAATACCCTTGAAACGGCATTGACAAGCACGTGAACCCCCTTCTCATGCACCAACCTTCCTACAAAAAGCACAATTTTCTCTTCTGGCAAAGCAAACTTGCCTCTAAAACGGCTTAAATCATCATTCCCAATTTTTGCGTAGGCTTCGGCATCTACGCCGTTCGGAACCATAACTAGCTTATCTTCGGGAAGCCCAAAAGCCCATCGAACATGCGAAACCATGTAATCGCTACAGCATATCACCCTCCACGCCTCATAAGTAAGCCACGCCTCTGTTTCATGAATCATCCTTTCATAATCAAAATGAATCCCATTCCTACGCCCAATTTCGGTGGAATGCATCGTAGCCAAAAGCGGCTTTCTAAAGGCATGCTTTAGGCCGATTCCTGCGTTGGCTACAAGCCAGTCATGGGCATGAAAAACGTCAACTTTGCCATCTAAGATGTTAACGAGAGCAGCTGCTTCCTTCTGCATATTCACATTCATCAAGTAAACCCATGTTGCAAAATCCGGCGAAGGATTCTTGTAAGAATCTATCCTAAAAACCTCTACACCATCAACAACCTCATGTTGAGGTGCTCCAGGAAAATCGCATGTAACTACATAGACCTTTATGCCGTTTCTCGCCAAACTTTTTGATAGGTAATAAACGTGTGGGGATATTCCGCCAATAATCCTTGGTGGGAACTCCCATGTAAGCATCATAACAGTCAATTCGCGACTCATTAACAAGTTTTGCTCCCCGCAACAATTTGATAAGTTTCTAAAACGTTCTTTACCCAGTTGACAGATTTTGGCGGAATCACTTTTACCTTTTCCAGTGGAACCTTGTATAACCGGTAAGCTTCATCTCGCATCCATTCAGATTTGACAATTAGCTTTTCCGCTTCATACATCCCCAGCCACTCAAGGCTTTTGATAGCCATGTTGAATGGTGAATTTGCACCATGGGAACGATGTTCTTCTAGGCTTTCCACCGAATAAATAAACGGTAAGTTAAGCGCCTTTTTCAAAGTGACCGCGGCCGGTATGAAATGCCAATCATGCACATCCATTAGGTCAACCTGCTTGCCTGTGTTGTAATAGATGTTGGCAGCTGCCCTTTCGATTTCTTGATTTAAAGTGAGAACCCATGTGAGAACGCCAATATGCGTGCGAACTGGATTCGTTACTCTATAAGTTTTAACACCATCCGGCTCATCATATTCTCCTGTCAAGAAATCATGATAAGTAACTACGTAAGTTTCCACTTTGTTTTTAACAAGTTGTACAGCAAGCTCTCTGACGTAGTCTGCAAGATGCCCAACTACTCTTGGTGGGTACTCCCATGAGAGAATTATGGCGTACATCATCTTTCACTACGTAAAGAGTGCACAGACCTTTATTATTCCACGCCCAGTCAAGTAGTACCGTTTTTTCCCCTCATTGTCCATGAAACTTTCCACAAAGCCTTCAATTTTATAATTGTCTAGAGTTTTCTCCACTTCGTTTATGTCAATTTGTAAAACTTGTGCGAGCTCTTCACTTCTTCTGGCTAGGTCTGAGGCTGTTGCACATAGGTTGTGCAATGTTTGCAAAATTTTTTCTGAAAGTGGTAGTTCTTCCCTCAATGTTTTCACCTTAATTAGCCTTAAACATAGTTTTAGTGAGGTTTTCTTATAAAAGCATGCATAAGGTCACTTCAAAAGTATTTGGTTGCTGTTTGCATTTGCTTGTTTAATTCGTCGAATCTTTCCTTGACAACTTTAATTAACGATTTTCTAAGAATTTCATCTTTCAGTTTTGAAAGTCTTACCTTCTTTAATTGTTCTGCCAATGTTTTGTCGCGAAGCGAAATTTCTGCCCACTTTTCAAAGTCTCCACGGCCATTGTGAAATTCTAAGGATTTCATGCTGATTTTTTGAAGAGCTTTTTTGAACCCTTTTAAGCTCCACGCCATTATCCCTGTAAAGTGGTCTTCTCCCACACCAATATAGAATAGAAATGGCTCGTTTGCGGCAGCAGTTGCAAGTCTCGCTCTATTTTCAAAGTCCAATATTGCAGCTTGTTCTGTTACAAAGGCGTCTATTGGAGAGTTGAAAGGGCTAAAATAGGAGTGAACTTCGCCTGGTGCTCCGCCTGCAGTGAACATGTAATAGAGGTGGTCGCTTGTCTGGAAATACCTCCATGTTTTCAAAAAATCTTTATCACCAGTTTCCTTGACAAGCGGTTCGAGCCTCCTTACGTTTGTGTAGTAAGCCCACTGCATAGTGTTTCCAAGCCAGCAACTTGCATCCCTTTCCAAATCTGCCCAAGAAACTGTTCCTCCAAGTTCAGGAACATCAATCTCTCCTACGGGTTCATACTTTTCTACAACTTCGGAAGGCGTAACCATGTGCAGATGCCACCATTTCAGAATTTCCATCGGCAAATGCCTTAAAAAGTCATGTATGCCCGTTTCCGGCCAGTGATGTTCACCAAAGGTTTCATAGTCTGGGAAGATGTTGATGCAGTGGCCAGGTGTTGTTCCAAGCCAACTTGCATACTTGTCCGCTGTTAGCGGCCATTCACTCCACCATCTCGCTGAGAACCTAAAACCTATATCATCCGTCAACTTATAATTCCGCAATAGCACTTTGATTTTCTTGCAGCCTTTTGGAGTGTAAAGAAAGTTTGGCGATTTTTCATGCAGTATTCTTTCTACGCCTTCGGTGAAGATTCCTTTGTATCCCAGCCCTTCGATTGCTTTTGCTATGGCATTATTGTAGAGCAATTCTGTGTTCTCGAAAACTCTGGGCACGTAGCCAAGTAAATCCTGCATTGTTTGTTGATGCATTTTCACTTGCTCTATGAATTCTTCTCTTTCAGGGTAAAGACTTGCCAGCGAATGGTAATAGGTTTGGCTTAGAAATTCTACGCATCCCGTTTTTGCAAGTTGTTTGAAAGATTCCAAAAGATCTTTGCTAAACCTTTCACATTGTTCTAAGAAAACGCCTGAAATGCTGAATGAAACTTTGACTTGTTTTCTCTCTTTTTTGTGTTTGTCAACAAGCTCAAGCAGTATCTGGTTGGATGGGAAATAACATTTTCTACATGCTCTCTTAAAAACCTCTTCGTTTACTGCATTGTCAAAATAGTAATCAAAAAGTTCTTTCTTTTTCACGCGTTTAAAAACTTTGTTTTCCCAAAAGAAATTCTTTTTTAATCTACATGGTTGATGAACCTCAAATACGAACACAATGTCTGTCAAAGTCTCAGCCTCTATTCACTCATATCAACATAGGCGTTTATTTTAATTTGCTAATCCCATCTGGACCAGACCAAAATGGTGTGCATATAAATGGCGGGAATTCAGCTGACATTGCTTGGGGCATAAAAGAAGTTTTATGTGATTCTGATAGAGCCAAAAAATGGGGAGAAAACGGTAGAAAACGGGTCCTACAATACTTTACGTGGAGGAAGGTTGCGGAACAAACTGTGCGAATATACGAGATGCGTCAACATCAGCAAGAGCAAGGAGAATGCAAAGTAATAGATTTAATGGAAAAACTGACAAGAACATAAAAAGCGGGATTGCTAGGTTTTTCTAGCAGCCGCCTTCTCTAGTGCTACAACACCCGGCAACTTTTTACCCATCAGAAACTCTATTAATGCCCCCCCAGCAGTGCTGACATAAGAAATCTTGTTGAATAGCCCAAACTCTTGTAAGGCTGCTATCGTGTGACCTCCTCCAGCAAGTGAAAACGCCTTGAAATTCGCAATTGCCTCAAAAATTCTCTTTGTTCCAAAGATGAATTCGCTGTTTTCAAAAACCCCCATGGGTCCACTAACAACAATTGACTTCGCATTTCTTATTACTTTGGCATACTCCTCAACCGTTTTTGCTCCAACGTCAAATATTGGATAATCTATTGGCAGTTCACCAACAGAAACCTCTTTTCTTTTCCCATCTACCTCTACTGCTAAGTCCTTTGGAGTTCTAATTTTGTCTGGAAACTTTTGCATAAGTTCCTTTATGCCTGGGACTAAGCCCATGAGCTCTTTTTTCTCTAAGAAATCCATGTTCGGTTTTCCAAGGTCGAAACCCTTTGCCGCTAGGAAAACGTGACCGACAACTCCTCCTGTAAGTACGAAATCCGCTATTCTGTTGTTTAACACGTACCTTGAGATTTCAAGGGAGTCATCCGCCTTTGCGCCACCGAGGATAAATACGCATGGCTTTTCCGGGCTCTCCAAGACTTTACTTAGGGATCTTAACTCTCTTTCCATTATGCGTCCTGCAGCACTTTGCAATACGGCTGTGAAGCCTATAATTGAAACGTGTGCTCTGTGGGCTGCGGCAAAAGCGTCATTTACAAACAGGTTGGCTAGAGGAGCAAGGTTTTTGACAAGTTCTGTTTTTGCATGTTCTTCTGGTGTTCCCTCTTTGGTTTCAGCAGCATATGTTCTAACATTTTCTAAGACGAGGATTTCGCCACTGTTCAGATTTTTGATTGCATCTTTGGCTTTTTCGCCGAAAACGTCATCTACATATTTGACTGGCTTGCCTAGAACTTTGCTGAGGATTTCAGCATGCTGTTTTAGAGGTATAAAATCTGGGTCACCTTTCCGTCCTTGATGCGCCAAAATTACGACCTTCGCGCCTTTTTCTGCAAGTTCCTTTATTGTTGTTTCACCATGCGCTCGAATTCTTGCGTCGTCTATAACTTTTTTGCTTTCTGGATCTACTGGTGAGTTAAAGTCAACTCTAACAAGAACCACTTCATCTTTGATTTTTACATCATCTAGTGTTAGATACTTCGCCATTTTTCCACCTCTCTTAAAAACAAAAATAAAGGGAAGGCTTGTTTTAAATTCAAACGTTTAAAGATAGATTAGAGATCTGCCTTTTGCCCTATCAGCTCTATCAGCTCAACCATTCGACAGGAGAAGCCCCATTCGTTGTCATACCACGCAAGCACTTTGACGAGGTTTCCTGCAACAACCATTGTTGAAAGGGCGTCAAAAACAGCAGAGTACGTGCTATGATTTACGTCTGTTGAAACTATTGGGTCTTCAGTATATTCAAGTATGTCCTTTAAGGGGCCATCAGCAGCCTTCTTGAAAGACGCGTTCACATCTTCCTTGGTTACATCTTTCTCTAATACTGCTGTCAAATCCACTATTGAGACGTTTGGAACAGGGACGCGTAAGGCTATTCCGTCAATTCTTCCCTTAAGCTCAGGAAAAACTAAAGCAGATGCCTTGGCAGCTCCTGTTGATGTAGGTATTATGTTTATTGCCCCAGCTCTTGCCCGGCGAAGGTCTCTATGAACAAGATCTTGTATTCTTTGATCGTTGGTATATGCGTGGTCGGTTGTCATAAGCGCTGCCTTCACTCCGAAGTTTTCATACAAAACTTTTACCACAGGCACTACGCAGTTGGTCGTGCATGAGGCATTTGAAAGTATGTTATGGTTGTTGTGGTCATATTTATCTTCGTTCACGCCAAGAACTATTGTTACGTCTGGATTTGTAGCCGGAGCTGATATCAGCACCTTTTTTGCTCCTGCCTGTAGATGCTTTGAGGCACTTTCGCGGTCAGTGAAAAGTCCTGTTGATTCAACAGCCAAATACACGCCTAAATCTTTCCAAGGCAACATTGCAGGGTCGCGCTGCATCAAAATCTTCAGCTCTTTCCCATTAACTATCATGCTGTTATCTTTCACTTGGACATCTGCGTTAAATCTTCCATGTATTGAATCGTATTTTAGTAGGTGTGCGAGTGTTTTTGCGTCGGTTATGTCGTTCACAGCCACGAAGTCTATGTTGGCGTTCCTTTCTATCCCAGCTCTGAACAGAAGTCTTCCAATCCTTCCAAATCCATTTATTGCTACCTTTATCGCCATTCAAATCACCTTATTTATGTTATGTACTTTAACTGTCATTTAACTAATTAATTTTTTGTGGTCATCTCAGCTTCATTAGCACCATTTCTGCGGCAAGAACCAACGGTTCCCAAGTTTCGCATAAGGGCGGCGCATAAGCAGTATCTGCCTTAGCCAATTCCCGCACTGTCATCTGTTTCTGTATAGCGAAGGATATGGCGTTTATGCGCTGGGTTACTTCTTCTTCGCCGATGATTTGGGCGCCTATTATTCGCTGGGATTCCTTTTCAACAACGAGCTTAACTTTTATTGGTAGTGCTCCTGGGTAGTAGTCAGCCTTTGTCTTGGAAGTGATTGTTCCCGTCACGGTGTCAATTTTTGCTCTTTGTGCTGCGGCTTCGGTTAAGCCTGTAACGCCAGCCTCTGTATCATAAAGCCTTGTTACAGCCGAGCCTAAAACACCTGTGAATAGTGCGTAGCCACCTGCGGCATTGATTCCGGCTACTTTTCCTTGTCTAACGGCAACGGTGCCTAACTGTTGCACGGCTGGCTTTTGGGTTACTATATGCGTGCTTTCTGTGCAATCGCCTACGGCGTAAATGTCTTTAACGTTAGTCTCCATTCTGGCGTTTGTCTTTATGATTTTTGTCTCTCCCAATGCTACGCCAGCGTCGACGGCGAGTTGAGTGTTAGCCCTAACGCCGAATGCGCTGACAAACAAGTCTGCATTGATTTGTTGACCTCCAGCAACTATTCCAGTCACTTTTTCTGCTCCGAGAAACTCTTCGACGCCTTTTCCAATTATGATATTTATTCCCTTTGCTTGGAGCATTTCTTGAATTATGTTTGCCATGTCTGCATCAAGCATCATGGGGAGAATTTGAGGCAACAACTCGACAACTGTTACCTTCAAACCTCTTTCTTGGAGGGCTACGGCTACCTCTAGACCAATTAGTCCGGCTCCCATGACAACCGCTGTTTTTGCTCCGTTTTTGACGGCTTGGTCGATTTTTTCTCCATCTTCCAGTGTTCGGAGGGAAAGTATGCCCTGTTTTTCTTTGCCTTTTATTGGTGGCGTAAAGGAAGTGGCGCCTGCTGCTATTATTAGGCTGTCGTAGGGGATGGCTTCTGTTTTGCCCGTTTTGTCTGTGGTTTCGACTGTTTTGTTTGCTGTGTTTATTTTTGTGACTTTGGTTTCGGTTTTGAGGTTTAGTTTCATCATTTGGTAGAAGGCTGCTGGGAAGACGATTAGATTGTTGAAGTTTGGTATGTGACCGCCTAATACGAATGGTAGTCCACAGCGTGAATATCCAGCATTCTTTTCTTCGGTTATCAGTGTGATTTCGGCTGTGCGGTCTGTTTTCCTTGCGGCTGAGGCTGCGTCAACACCTGCGGCGTGTGCGCCTATAATTACTATTCGTCTAGTCATTTGTTCGCCTTCATTTTGCCAGACTTTTATGCCAATCAACTGCTTGGTTAAAGTTCATTAGGTTAGCTAGTTCTGCTTGTAGGTTTGATGGTTTTATTACTAGTAGCCAGCCTTTTCCATAAGGGTCTTCGTTTAAAAGTTCGGGTTTTGACTGAACCTCTGCATTTACTTCTTCTATTGTTCCGCTTATCGGCGCGACCAAGTCTGAAACTGCTTTTACTGATTCTACTGTGCCGTATGGTTCGTTCTGTTTCGTTGTTGTTCCTGGACTTGGCAATTCTGCATAAACGATTTCTCTGAGTTGTTTTTGGGCGTAGTCGGTTATGCCCACGCGAACTCTGTCTCCTTCAACTTTTACCCATTCAAAATCCTTTGTGTAGTATAGGCCTTCTGGTACTTCATGTCCGTCTGCTTTTACCATGTTTGTTCACCTCTTAAGTAGTTGTTATTCTTTCATATTTTAGCCTTTAAAAATTAACTGTTCACAAAAGCTCGATCACAAGGAAGAAAATTTGCAATAAATATAAAGCTGGGTCTGAATTAAAGCTCAATGAGGAAAAAATGCATGAGGCTTGACTATTATCTTTCAAAATATGCGGGGTTAAAGGCTTTGTATGAGCTTGTTAAGCATGATTTCTTCGCTAAAGGACTTATCCATCATAACTGGAACCATGTACTCCGCGACCTCGCTCGAGGCATTATGATTGGCGAAGCAGAAGGCGCCAAAATGAAGATTGCCTTGGCTGGTGTGCTCCTTCATGACATAGGCAGGCTTTATCCAGAAGAGGGAGAAGATCACTATACTTTAGGTGCGAAAGTAGCCCCCAACTACCTCATGAAAGCTGGTTTTACAAAAAGCGAAATTAAAGAAATAATTCATTGCATACTTTCTCACGGTCCAAGAGGATTAGAAGAACCCAAAACTCTTGAAGCTAAAGTGTGCTACGATGTGGATGTGCTTTCTTGTTCTTGCGGAAATGTTGGAGTTGCCCGAGTTTTTCACTACTTTATAACAGAAGAGAACTTTACGATTAAACAGATGATGGAAATAGGCAGTGGTAGAAAAGGTACGCGAAAGGATTTTTACACTGAAACAGGACTGAAACTTGGTCAAAAAGGCTATTTAAAAGCTGCCAGATTCTGGCAAGAACTAGATAAAGAATTGAAAGAAGAGAAACAAAGCATTAAGAAAATTATCCTTCAATACGAAGGAGATTAATAAGAAAGACTTCTCAGCGTTCGCGTTTTCCGTTGATGTATTCTTCTACATATTCTTTAGCCTTCGGGTCTGGGACTTGGATTGGTGGATGTTTAAATGCGTATGAAGATATGCTTATGAGTTGACCAGCTATTTTTCGGTCTAACGCCAGCTTCACAGCTCTTATAACGTCAATTACTACGCCTGCACTGTTCGGAGAATCCTCAACTTCAAGTTTAACAGTTATCGTCAAGGGTCTGTCGCCAAATTTTCTGCCCTTAAGCCACAAATAACAAATCTTCTTATTCCCCAAAAACGGCACATAATCCGAAGGCCCAATCCGAGTGGGCAAATCATACGGAACCAAACTCGTAACCGCCTCCGTCTTACTAATCCGCTTAGTCTTCAACCGCTCCTCAACCGTCATGTTCTGAAAATCCGTATCCCCACCAAGATTGAGTTGATAGGTCTCATCAATGATTACTCCCCTGTCCACACAAAGCCTAGCCAAGTTCCGATGCAAAATGGTCGCGCCAACCTGACTTTTGACGTCATCACCAGCCACAGGCAACCCCTTCTCCTCAAACTTCTTAGCCCACGCAGAATCCGAAGCAATGAACTCGGGCATGCAATTATGGCTAAAGACTCCTAATCCATGCATGAAATTGTGAGTGCCCTCTATTTCAAAATCGTAAAGATCATCTTCGTTGGAACATTCTTGAACACGGAGAACTTTAGCAAAGTAAATATCACCATTGCAAAAGCAACGAAGCTTTTCGGAAACGGGGGTCAATGAATCTCTTCGGAAGTATGATCTTGACTTAAGACGGTAAATGGGACTATGACGACTCATCCGATTTGGTTTAATGTCTTGGGGTTGGACAAGAAGGGAAGGAACCCGTGCATGAATTGGAATCCCTCTACCGCGCTGAGAACTAATGGTCTTGTGGAGCAGAGGATTTCTTGCATTCATTAATATAAGATCCAATCTCTCAACGTCCTTTCCTTCCAACCGCATGATGAAGTGCCGATACTCATTGCGCCTTGGTCGCACTCCTTTAGGTAGTGAGGTAGCGGGTCTTTTTACCTTAGTAAAGGTCGGGCAGACTCCGCACCTCAGAAGTAGGACCAGTATGCCCGGAATAAGGGGCTCGCTAGCGGTTGATGCTGACAGAACAACGGCTGGAACTTTATCCGAAACATAGAACTTTGATCCGTCACCAAGGAAGTAACCATCTAAGAAGGCTCGAACTAATTCAATTGGCCATGAATAAACGTGGGGTGGCACCTCTTTTTTTCGTGCCCCTCCTTTTATCCCTAGAATATCTCGGAGAATACATACAGCGAGTTTATTCAAGAGCAAGAGTTCGACACTTCTTCCTTTTCCGGCACGTATGTGAATTTCATCATCAAAAAACTGTCTAGCCCAGTCCTGAACCTTTTGGATCACATCTTTCTCTTTTCTTCCAACCGAAATGCAGACTTGGGTCTGGTGATACCAGCCTTCTGCTATAAAAAGCCCTAACCAGCGAGCTAAGTCCTGGTTAATTTCGAGAAGGGCCGGCACCTCTTTTTTCGATTTTTTGAAGCGAAGTTTTAGTTCCTTCCTTTTGTCTTTGCACGATTCAATTTTTAGATAAAGAGATAGCGGAAGGTACTTTCTCGTTCTGAACATTCTCATTTTATCATACGTTATTCCCAGCTTGTCTGCTTGTTCGCTAACGGAGATGCCTGCAGGGCGCAACAGCTCCTCTATATTCCCAGTTACCATTATTTCATCTCTATAAGGTTGTGTAGCAAATTCTTGAATGAGATCAATTTCGCGAGAGAAAACAGACTGGGTTTGGGGCAGACGACTTGCCACAGGCAACAAGTCTCCAACTTTTATGTATTTTGCGGGCTTCGTCACAATACCGCTCGAAGTTAAGACTAGGAGGAGGTGATCAGGACTAACTGTAACTCTTCGGCCGCCCTGGACTGTTACATTCAGTGCGGAACCATTGCCTTTCCTCTTTAGTATCCGCTTCACTTCCGAAAAACATGTGAGAAATGAAACCGGATCGAACGAGATTACTGATACATGCTTCTTTGGCTCGTACCAAGCCGCGTCTCCATGTCTCGCAATCAGTCTTTCTTCGTCCGTCAGCTCCTCAACAAGTTTTCCAATGGGTAAAACTTGAATGCTTTCTTCCATCTTTACAGGTATATACTCGGAATAGGGCAGGCAATTTATGAACGCACATTGGGCGTCTAGGGCCGCTTGAGCGTAAAACCGAGTGGCATCTCTGCTGCCAACAGGTAAATAGTTAACAAGAATTTCTGCCCTAGACTCCTTCAGAATCTCGACAACATTCACTGGCTTAATCTCACCATCCCCGTAGACGTTAAAAGTTTCTTTCATGTGTTCTGCCACACCGTCAAGGGTTGGAGCAGGCGAAACCTTAACGCCCAAACGTGGCACCTCTGCAAACTTGGCACAGCAATTTGGCTCAGTAAAAATGGCTTCAGCCAAATCCTTTCCAATTTTCTTCTTATTAACTTCAAAAGCAGCCACAAATTTTACGTCCTTTATATGATATCCACCAAAATTGACATGCATAAGTCCGGGCACAGTGGCGTCTTCTCTTGCGTTTTTATAGTATTCGGTTCCTTGGACGAGGGCGGATGCGCTGTTGCCTACGCCTACAATTGCAACACGAATTTCCGGCAAGACACTCTCTCCTCTTTATATCATTTGGTCAAAAGCTTAGGAACCGTCTACTCTATAACTTTTTCTAGGAATATGGTAAAGTTAAAAGGGAACTTTGAATGAAATAGATTCGGGATATTGGGTGAATGCTCGTGGACGAAAGTGAAGTAGACGTGAAATATGAACCTTTTAAAGAAATCGTGGTCATGGAACGCAATTTCTTTTCAACCCCTGATGACATAGCAAGATTCACATCGGTCATTGCCGGAGGCAAACTTGCAGGGCTATATTGGGCTGAAGGCATAGTGTTTCTCTATTTCCCACTTCCAGCTTCAACAGAAACCGCTGCGAAAGCATTAATTGAAAACAAGCGGGTTTACTGGACCTTTGTTGGTTACTCGCTTATGCCAAAATATCAACCAACAATTGAAACTAAAGAGAAAATGATTCTTCCGGTAATTGACATGTCTTCTAATCCAATGTTTAGAAAAGTTGCAAGTTGGCTTAAAGAATCAAAATAGATTAGTGCACGGAGTGATCAGCATCTTTAATCGGACGTATTTGAGGAGTTTAGCTAGGAGTTTTAAACTATTTGAAAACGTTGCAAGTCAAAGGAAAAGTTTTCTCTGGAAGTGGGGAAGGAGCAAAGTTTATCCAACTTCCGTGGGTAAGAACCCAAATAGCTGAGAAACTAGGTTTCATTCCATATCCCGGGACATTAAACATAGAAACAACTGAAGGTAGCCGTGAACTTAAAAAATTGTTAAAGAAGGAAAAAACGATAGAAATTTCGCCAATTGAGGGTTTTTGTCGTGGAAGATGCTTCAAGGCCATTCTAATGAACAATCTGAAATGCGCAGTCATCGTCCCGGAAATTCCAAACTACACAGAAAATACAATAGAGGTTATAGCACGAGTAAATTTGAGAGAAAAATTTAAACTCAAAGATGGCGACGTGATTGAAGTCAAAATAGTAATTTGAGGAAT